>RCUP01000212.1_pt1 | contig 52783 bp, 47 predicted proteins | sample 2166341 | NCBI WGS metagenome assembly RCUP01 (sample SAMN09932325, study PRJNA488358) | compost metagenome | isolation source: compost soil in succinonitrile-enriched | place: Germany: Experimental Botanical Garden | reverse complement strand
TCGGCATCCACTTCTTCTCGCCCGTCGACAAGATGATGCTGGTCGAGATCATCCTGGGCGAAAAGACCGGCCCGGCCGCCATCGCCAAGGCCATCGACTATGTCCTGAAGATCAAGAAGACGCCAATCGTCGTCAATGACAGCCGCGGCTTCTACACCTCGCGCTGCTTCTCCACCTTCCTGATGGAAGGCATGGCCATGCTCGAGGAAGGCTATGCCCCGGCCCTGATCGACAACGTCGGTCGCATGACCGGCATGCCGCGCGGCCCGCTGGAGATGCACGACGACGTCGCGCTGGACCTGTCCTACAAGATCGCCAAGCAGACGGCGCTGGACCTGGGCGACGCCTATGTCCCGTCGGAAGGCGCCGACATCGTCGCCAAGATGGTCGAGGGCGGTCGTTACGGTCGCAAGAACGGCAAGGGCTTCTACGACTACGCTGCCAAGCCCAAGACCCTGTGGGCGGGCCTGTCGGAACTGGCCCCGGTCAAGTTCGACGACTCGACCCCGGAACTGGTCGATGAGCTGAAGACGCGCCTGCTCTATCGTCAGGCCGTCGAGGTCGCCCGCTGCTGGGCCGAGGGCGTCATCGACGATCCGCGTGAAGCCGACCTGGGCGCCATCCTGGGCTGGGGCTTCGCGCCCTGGTCGGGCGGCCCGATCACCCTGATCGACCAGACCGGCCTGAAAGCCTTCGTCGAGACCGCCGACCGCCTGACCGCGACCTACGGCGATCGCTTCAAGGTGCCGGACCTGCTGCGCGAGATGGCCGCCAAGGGCGAGACCTTCTACGGCCGCTTCGCCCCGGAGAAGAAGGCGGCCTGATCTTCGCCTTCGGTCTGAACAGGAAAGGGCGGCTCGCAGGAGCCGCCCTTTTTCTTTGAGCGCCCCATTCAATCCCGCTCATCCCGGCGGACGCCGGGATCCAGTGAGAGCCCCGCACGCCGCCCTAAACCACAGCGCCTGTCGTCCAAAGGACTGGATCCCGGCGTCCGCCGGGATGAGCGAAGGTTGACTGGCTATCCTCAGCGGCTGCGGAAAATCCGCGACGCCGCATAGCCCGTCAGCGCCGCCAGGATGACGCACAGCACGCCGTAGGACCACGGCCGCCGGTGGGCGAACTCATAGATGTCGCGCTCCAGCCCGACCTTCTCGACCGTCAGGGTCAGGTTGGACACCGAGACCGGCGCCCCTTCCTGAAACAGCCAGACCTCGGCATAGTATTTGCCGGTCGGGGCCACGGTCGGCAACTCGACCTCGGCGCGGAACAGACCTTTGTCGACGAACTGAACCCCGTCAGGATCGGTGTTGTAGAGCGCCGCCGCCTCCTTCAGCCGGATCACGGCGCGGCGCCAGTCGAGGTAGTTCTCGCCCAGACGGCTGATCACCACGTCGCGCACGCCATAACGAGTGACGGTGCGGCTTTCCTGAGGGGCGTCGATGCGCAGGTGATCGACCCCGACGCCCAGACGGCGCAACTGGCCGAAGTCGGCCACGTCCGACAGGGGTCGGGTCGAGGCGGTCATGTAGAAGCCGGGCGCACCCTCGAACAGGACGGGGCGGCTGTTCAGCCAGACGCCCATGTTGCGGGTCTTCTTGACCAGACGCACCGGGGCGTCCGGGCCGCGCACCACCACCACCACGTCGGCGGGCGTGTCGGTCGGATTGAACACCGCGCCATACAGAACGATAGAGGCGCCCCGGAAGCTGGAGTCGACCTTGACCTGGGCGTCGGTCAAGGCGGCGGCGACGCGCACCTCGCCCTCGGTGGCGACCGAGCGTTCGATCACGCCTGGCGCCGGAGCGGGCGCGACGACAGGCGCGGGTTCGGGCGGCAGGGCCTGGAACATCAGTCCGAGACCCCCGGCGCCAGCAGGAAGAGGTCGCTGGGCCGCACGAACAGCTCCAGCCCCATCTGGATGCCGACCAGCAGGACGATCAGGCCGAGCGCCGCGCGCATCTCCTCGGCCCGGAAGCGACCCGACAGCCTGGCCCCGAACTGCGCCCCGACCACCCCGCCCAGCAGCAGGATGGTCGACAGGACGATGTCCACCGTCTGGTTGCGCCCGGCCTGCAGGATGGTGGTGATGGCCGTGGTGATGATGATCTGGAACAGGCTGGTCCCGACCACGACATTGGCCTTCATCCGCAGCACATAGAGCATGGCCGGCACCAGGATGAAGCCGCCGCCCACCCCCATGATGGCCGATAGGACGCCCGCGAAGACGCCGAGGCCAAACGGCGGAATGGCGCTGATGTAGAGGCCCGAACGGGGGAAACGCATGCGGAACGGCAGGCCGTACAGCCACATGGGACGGCGGCGCTCTTTCCTTGGCGGGGTCTCGCCGCGCACCCGGTGCAGGATCTGCGTCAGGCTCTCGTACAGCATCATGCTGCCGATGGCGCCGAGGAAGACCAGGTAGGAGACGGCCACCACCAGATCGGCCTGGCCCAGCAGGCGCAGGTAGCGGAACAGCTCGACGCCTGCGAGCGCGCCGAGCGCCCCGCCCACGGCCATGATGCCGCCGATGCGGTAATCGACCGCCTTCATGCCCGAATAGCGGATCACGCCCGAGGTCGATGAGGCGACGACGTGGCTGGCCTGGCTGGCCACGGCCACGGTCGGCGGAATGCCCATGAAGACCAGGACGGGCGCCATCAGGAAGCCGCCGCCGATGCCGAACAGGCCCGAGACAAAGCCGACCAGCGCCCCCAGCATCACCAGGAACGGCCAGTTCACCGAAACCTCGGCGATCGGCAGGTAAATATCCACGGCACGCGCCTTCGGCTGGAAGGGAACGCAGAACTGCGCCGGAAAGGCGACTACAACCCGGTCTTAGCGGCGGCTGCGGCGAACCGCCACCCCCGCCGCGCCTTCACTCCGCCTGTCAGGCCAGCGGCGCGACCGTGAAGGCGTCGGCGGCCTCGCGGGCGACACGGCGCGTCTCGGCCGAAGTCAGGGGCGTCAGCCGCTGCACCGCCGCCAGGGCCTGCTGGTCGCCGCGTCGGGCCGCGATCATGTACCACTTGAAGGCCTCGGTCGCATTGGGGGCCACGCCCTCGTCGCCCTTCTCGTAGAGACGCGCCACATTGTACTGGCTGTCGACGCGACCGGCCTCGGCCGCCTTCTTGAGCCAGGCCAGGGCCTCGACGCGGTTCCGTGCGCCGCCTTCGCCGTCATACAGCTGCATGGCGTAATAATGCATGGCCCGCGCTTCGCCGCCCTCGGCCGCGCGTCGCGCCCAGGTCCGCGCCTCGACCGGATCGGGGGTCAGACCGGCGCCGCCTTCCTGGTAGAGGCCGGCCAGACGCATCTGCGCCGGGCCGTAGCCCAGGTTGGCCGCGCGCTTGAGGGTTTCCAGACCGCTGTCGTCGCCGTTGTCGATCAACTGCACGCCGCGCGCATAGAGGGCCACGCCTTCGCTCGCCGCCACATCCGGCGACGGCACGGCCTCGGTCGGCGTCGCGTCGAGGGCCACGGCCGCGATCGGCGCCTCGGGCGTTCCCGCCGTCGGGGCCGCGCCGCCGGTCAGGGTCGCCATGTCGGGCAGGATCAGACCCGAACCTTCGGCCAGTTGCAGCGAGGCGTATCCGCCGCCCATGACCAGGGCCGCCACGGCCGAGGCGCCCAGGGCCTTGCGCATGGTCGAGCCTTCGCGGCTGGCCTGCTTGTCCAGACGTTCCTGCAGCTTGGACTTGCCGCCGCGCTTCAATCCGAAGCCCTTGCGCGGGGCTTCCTCGGCGCCGGCCATGGCGGCGCGCGCGGCGTCCAGGGTGTCGCGGGTCGTGGCCCGGCCGGCGGCGGCGCCCGCCTTCAGGGCGGCCGGGTCGATGAAGTCGATGTCGGCCGAGAAGCCGTCCTCGTCGTCGCTCGCGGGTCCGTCCACCAGCGGCGGCAAGCCGCCGACCGCGCCCTGGTCGGGCTCGGCCAGGACATCGCTGACGTCGGCGCCGCCGAAATCATCGCCCGCCGATCCGGCGAACATCTGCTCCGCGAAATTCGGTTCGACCTCGTCGACCAGTTCCATCGACACCGCACCGAAGCGGGCGCGTTCAGGGCTCGAGCCAAACAGGGCCGACGGCGGCGCCTCAGGCTCCTCCGCCGGGGCAAAGACGTTCAGTTCGGCGTCCAGCGGGTCGGCGAAGACCGGCTCGGGATCGCTGACCTGCGGGCTCGGGAAGGGCGCGGCGTCCAGAACCCCGCCCAGGCTGTCCTCGGACCACAGGTCGGCGACGGGATCGGCGAAGGCGGCGGCGCGCCAGTCCCCGCTCGGGCTCTCGGCCGGGCTCCACGGCGTCGGCTCCGGGCTTTCCAGCGGCGTTTCGCGGCGGGCCGCACGGCTTCCGCGCTGCTCCATGCTGTCGCGAGCCTCGGCCAGCAGGCGCGCCGTGCGCTCCTCGCTCTGGCGCATCCGCTCGCCCAGTTCGCCCGAGGCGCGGTCGTGGCGCTGCTCGATCTTGTCGGTGTTTTCGGTCAGACGGCGGCTGATGTCGTCCAGGGCCTGGGCCGAGCGACGTTCAGACTGGGCGATGCGTTCGGACAGGCGATCCGAGATGCGGGTGATCTCGCCGCCCAGGCGCTCCAGCGCCAGGGCGTGCTGGTCGTCCGACCGGGTGATGCGCTGATCCACGGCCTGGGCGTGGCGCTGCATCTCGCGATCCAGCTTCTCGTTCAGCTCGCGGCCCAGGGCCTCAATGTCAGGGCCTGAACCGACGGCGCCGACTTCGACCTTCTCGACCCGCTGATTCAGGTTCTGGGCGATGCGCAGGACCTCGCGTCCCATGGCCTCGACGGCGTCGGCCGAGCGCTGCTCGGCGGCGCGGGTCTGGTCGCCCACAGCGGCCAGGGCGCGCTCGACGCGGTCCACGCGGCCTTCGGTTTCGGCCACGTCGAGACGACGCATCATCTCGACGCGGCTGCCTTCGACCTGACGCGTCAGGGTCTCAGCCAGCTTCTCGAAGCGGGCGGCCTCGCGGCTGTGTTCGGGTTCGACCTGGCTCTCGGCGGCGCGCAGCCGCTGGTCCAGGGCGGCGAAGGATCGCTCCAGCCCCTTCAGGGCGTCCGAGGTGCGCTCCTGCGCCTCATCCAGCCGAACGCCGACCTGGGCCAGGACATCCGTGCCGGGACCGGGGCCGGCGGCCTTCTCGACCGCCTCCATCCGTTCGCGCAGCTCGCCGATGGTGTTCCGCTGACGTTCGTCCAGATCGAACAGGCGGCTGGAGACGGCGCCCAGGGCGGCGTCCAGTCGGGCGAAGCCTTCTTCGCTCTTGGGTCCGGTCTCCTGCTCGAAACGACGCAGGCGCTTGTGCCCCTCGCGCAGCTCGTCGGCGATGTCGTCAATCCGGCGCGCATAGCCCAGGCCGATCTCGTCCTGCTTCTCCATCCGCCGCACCAGGCCGGCCACGGCCTGATCAATGCCCTGGATAGCGATGGTCGAGCGGCGCTCGGCCGCTTCCAGCCGGCCGGCGATGATTTCCAGCGAAGCGCCGACGCGCACGTCGTCCTCGTCGGCGCCATAGACGTCGTCCAGCCGACGCGAGCGGCTGCGGCGGTCATAGGGATCGGGAATGGGCGTGCGGCGCGGCAGGGGCGTGACGCCCTCGTCCTCGTCCGGCTCGTCCATGATCATGGAATTCAGCCACTCGCCCAGCGTCATGCCTGAACGGCGCGCAAGGTCCTTGGCGATCTCGCGAGCCTTGGGGTCTATCCCCTTCACGCTCCACGGCGCTGCTGCGCTCACTGATTCGCCTCCCGAGTCTTTGTGGGACGCTACCGCTCCAGATCAAGCGTGTAAACGTGTCGTTAACCGCAATATCTGGCGCCTGAGGCGACAGAATCACCGGCAGCGCTTGATCGCGATTCCGCGCTTTTCAGCCCGACATGGTTAACGTCGCGTTTAGATTCATCTTCTCGCGGATTTCCGGCTTGCGAAGCGGCGCCGCAAACGCCACCTGCCCTCGCCATGAGCCCTTCCCTGACCCTGACTCTGCTGGCCGCCGCCATCGCCGTCGCCGTCTTCTCCGGCTGGCGCGGGGCGCGTCCGCCGGACCTGTCGAAAGGGCCGCGCATGATGCCGTGGCGCTTCATCATGCTGGTGGCCGGCGCCCTGACCTTCCTGCTGCTGATCCACCTGGCCTCGACCCTGAGCGGCCGAACCCTGCCCCCGCCCTACTGAGGCGGCAACCCATCCTTTCCTCCCCATTCCATGGGGAGGTGGCGCGGCGCGTTGGCGACGTGACGGAGGGGGGCGGCTCAACGGCTGATGTCGGCGCCGCCCCCTCCACCGTTACGCGGTCCCCCTCCCCACAGGTGGGGAGGAAAGCGGCAAACAGCCCTCAAGCAGCGCAAAGCGCGATAGGGCCACTCAAGAAAGCAGGCGACTTTCAGTCGCCTGCGAAACACCATGCCAACACCGCCTTCTGGGCGTGGATGCGGTTCTCGGCCTCGTCCCAGATCAGCGAGCGCGGGCCGTCGATGACGGCGTCCGTCACCTCTTCGCCCCGGTGCGCCGGCAGGCAGTGCAGGAAGACGGCGTCATTGTTGGCCAGCTCCATCAGAGCCTCGTCGACGGTATAGGGCTCGAAGGCGGCCAGACGCGCCTCATAATCCTGGTCCCCCATCGAGACCCAGGTATCGGTGACCACGACGTCGGCGCCGACCACGGCCTCGCGCGGGTCGCTGGTCAGGTGGACGTGGGCGCCGCCCTTTTCCAGGTCGCGCAGGTCGGGGTGGTATTCGGCCGGGCAGGCGACGTTCAGGCGGAAGCCGAACTTGGCCGCCGCATGCATGAAGCTGTGGCAGACGTTGTTGCCGTCGCCGACCCAGGCGACGGTCTTGCCCTCGATCGGCCCCATGTGCTCCTCGATCGTCAGCAGGTCGGCCAGGATCTGGCACGGGTGGCTGCGGTCGGTCAGGCCGTTGACCACCGGCACGGTCGAGACGCGGGCGAAGCGCTCGACGTCCTCATGATTGTTGGCGCGGATCATCACCGCGTCGACCATGCGCGACAGGACCTTGGCCGTGTCCTCGACCGGCTCGCCGCGCCCCAGCTGCATGTCGGCGGCGGTGGCGATGATGGCCGAACCGCCCAGCTGGCGGATGGCGGCGTCGAAGCTGAAGCGGGTGCGCGTCGAGTTCTTCTCGAAGATCATGGCCAGGACGCGGTCCTTGCCCGGCGCGTCGGCGTCGGGACGCCCCTGCGGCCAGCCCTTTCGCGCCTGTTTGCGGGCGTGGGCGTCGTCCAGGATGGCGCGCAGGTCGGCGGCGTCGAGCCGGTGGATGTCGAGGAAGTGACGGACCATATCTAACTCCGCTCATCCCCGCGAAAGCGGGGACCCAGTCCTTTGGGCGCAGAACGCCCGAATGTTGTCATCCGCCGCTCGCCCAGTTCCGCCGCCATCAAGAAACAGAACTGGGTCCCCGCTTTCGCGGGGATGAGCGGTAAATGATTACGCCGCCAGCTTGGTGCGGGCGAACTCGCAGGCCGTTTCGAACTTCTCGACGGCCTCGCGGGCCTCTTCGAGGGTGATGTTCAGCGGCGGCAGGATGCGGACCAGGTTGTCGCCGCCGCCGGCGACCAGCAGCTTGGCCTCGTCGCGGGCCCAGCCCATGAAGTCGCGGTTGTTGGGGACCAGCTTGACCCCCACCAGCAGCCCCTTGCCGCGCACCTCGACGATCACGTCGGGGAAGCGCTCGGCCAGGCCGTGAAGCTGCTGCTTCAGATAGCCGGCGACCTCGTTGACGTTGGCGATGATCGCGTCAGACGATACCTCGGCGAAGGCGGCCTGACCGACGGCCATGGCCAGGGGGTTGCCGCCGAAGGTCGAGCCGTGGGCGCCGACCGTCATGCCCTTGGCCGCTTCAGCCGTCGACAGGCAGGCGCCGATGGGGAAGCCGCCGCCCAGGGCCTTGGCGATGGCCATGATGTCCGGCGCCATGCCGGCCCATTCGTGGGCCCACAGCTTGCCGGTCCGGCCCATGCCGCACTGGACTTCGTCGAAGATGATCAGGACGCCGTACTGATCAGCCATGTCACGCATCCAGCGCAGGTCGGCGTCCGGCGTGGCGCGGCAGCCGCCCTCGCCCTGGACCGGCTCCAGGATGATGGCCGCCGTGGTCGGGTTTTCGAACGCGGCCTTCAGCGCGTCCTTGTCGCCCCAGGTCAGTTGATGGAAGCCTTCCATCCTGGGCCCGAAGCCCTCGGTGTAGCTGGGGTTGGCGGCGGCGTTGATCGCGCCATAGGTGCGGCCGTGGAAGGAGCCGTCGAAGCCGTAGATGTCGATGCGTTCCGGCTGGCCGTTGGCCGAGTGGAACTTGCGCGCCGTCTTCAGGGCGCACTCGACCGCCTCGGTGCCAGAGTTGGTGAAGAAGACCACATCAGCGAAGGACTTTTCGCACAGGGCGTCAGCCAGGGCGTCCTGACCCGGAATCTTGAAGATGTTGGAGACGTGCCACAGCTTCTCGGCCTGATCCTTGACCGCCTGCACCAGCTTGGGGTGGGCGTGGCCGAGGGCGTTGGTCGAGATGCCCGAGACGCAGTCCAGATACTCGGTCCCGTCGGTGGACCACAGGCGGACGCCCTGGCCGCGCTCCACTTCCAGCGGCGCGCGATTGTAGACACCCATCAGATGACCGGACACAGGCAGACTCCATAAAGCGAGACGGCCCCGGCGCATCAGCGACGGGACCGCTTCAAAAAGGGTGAGGGACTTGTCGGGCGCTATGCCCGCTTAGTCAACACCATGCCGACCGCGCGTCAGCGCAGCTGCGCATCCAGTTTCTGGATCAGGGCGGCGTAGGTCGCGCCGGCCGTGGCGATGGTCGCGCCCTCGACCGCCTCGATGGCGTCGTCCTTGGAGTGGATGACGCGGAAGACCTGGGGGACAAAGACCTCGGCCAGGCCGTTGGCTTCGCCGCCGTTGAAGGCCAGCCACATCTGGTGGGCGCCGACCTGATCCTGGAAGCCCAGGGACACCACCGGCGCGCCCGCCGCCGAGAAGGCGCGGTCGTCCGACGGCGGATACTCGGGGAAGCCGACGCATTGCATGACGCGCTCAGCGCACACTTCCTGCACGGCGCGGGTGACGAAGGCCGACTGCGCCCCGTTGTTCTGGCCGTACATCAGGGTGTCGCCATAGGCGGCGACGTCCGAGTTCACCACGGCGGCGACATTGGCGATCCCGTGCGCCTCGATCCACTTCTTGGCGCCGATCAGGCCCAGTTCTTCCTGATCGAAGAAGATGACGCGGACGCGATGCGACAGCGGCTTGTCGCGCAGGATCTTGGCCGCCTCGATCAGGGCCACCACCGAGCCGGCGTTGTCGATCACGCCCTGGGACATGGTCCCGTCGCGCAGTTTCACCGCGTCATAGTGGGCGGTCAGCAGGATTTCCTTGGGACCGTCGCCAATCGTCACGACGACATTGGAGCCCTGCATCGGCCCGGCGCGGCCGCCGCCTTCGAAGGTCTCGACGGTCGGGTTGAAGCCGGCGGCGCGCAGTTGGCTGACCACGACGTTCATCCGCTCAGCGTTGGACGGCTGAACATAGGCGCCGACCTGGGCCTTCAGGGCCTCGGCGTCCTGGGCGGCTGCGGGCGTGGACAGCAGGGCGGCGGCGGCGACGGCGGACGCGAGAACAGATCGAAACAGCATGAGGAACCTCCCGGAGGCCCCTCTCCCCGGAGCCGATCGCTCCTGCGTAACGGCTCAGCTCTTCAGGCGCCAGCCCGAACGGAACACCAGCCAGCAGGCGGCGCCCATGACCACCGTCAGCACGGCGCTCATGACGACGCCGATCACCAGATTGCCCTCGGCGTGACCGATGAAACCGGCCCGGAAACCGTCGATCAGGTAGAAGAAGGGGTTGAAGCGGCTGATGCTGGCGAAGGGCTCGGGCAGGCTGTCGATCAGGTAGAAGGTGCCCGACAGGAAGGTCATCGGCATGACCACGAAGTTCTGCACCGCCGACAGGTGGTCGAACTTCTCGGACCACAGGCCCGCCAGCACGCCCGTCATCCCCATCAGCAGGGAGGCGATCAGGCCGAACCAGACGATCAGGGCCACATTGGCCACGCCCAGCTTGGCGAAGGGCAGGACGCACAGGGCCGTCACCAGACCGACCGCCACGCCGCGCGTCGCGGCGCCCAGGGTAAAGCCGATGGTCAGCTCCAGCGGGCTGAGCGGCGGGGTCAGGAAGTCGGTGGCCGTGCCCATGATCTTGGCCTGGATCAGGCTGGACGAGGCGTTGGCGAAGGCGTTCTGAAGAATGGCCATCATGATCAGGCCGGGCGCCACGAACTCGGCGAAGGGGGTGCCGTGCAGCGGCGGCCGCGCGCCCTTCAAGGCCACCACGAAGACCAGCATGTAGAGCAGGGTCGTCACCACCGGCGCCGCCACGGTCTGGGCGCCCACCTTCCAGAAACGGCGCACCTCGCGCAGGTAGAGGGTGCGCAGCCCCACCCAGTTGATCCCGTCATAGCGACGCGGCTGGGGCAGGCCGCCGGGGCGTTGCGTGGGGCGAGTGGAGGCGAGATCGGTCGTCATGCGGCCCCAGATGCGCCCGCAAAGCTGGTTTCGCAAGGCGCCCGACGTTCTTCGAGGCGCCGCAAAACTGATTCAAAACGGGACGTTAACCACACTACATCTGGTTTCTGTGGACAGCTGAATTGCCACATCTTGCGTGTTTTAAGGGCTGCTTTACGATTAGTAGCAGGTCGAGGCGGGGAAATTCGTCGGCGACCCAAGATATTGAATCCGATCCCCGGGAGGGTGGCCATGACCACAGCTAGCTGGACTGAAGACCGCGTCGGCGCGCTGAAGAAGCTCTGGCTGGAAGGCCAGTCGGCAAGCCAGATCGCCAAGACCCTCGGCGGCGGCGTGACCCGCAACGCCGTGATCGGCAAGGTGCACCGTCTGGGCCTGTCGGGCCGCGCCGCGCCGTCGCAACCGGCGCGCACCACCTTCCGCGCCGCCACCCGTCCGCGCCCCGCCGCGCCCGCCGCGCCGGTCCAGGCCCCCTCGGCCCCGCGCCGCATCGAGGCCGCCGCCCCGCGCCCGGTCATGACCGCCCAGCCCGTCGCCCCCGCGCCCGCCCCGGAACTGCCCGGCACGGCCACGGTGATGACCCTCGGCGCCCACATGTGCAAATGGCCGATCGGCGACCCGTCCTCGCGCGAGTTCAGCTTCTGCGGCCGCCGCGCCTCGGAAGGCGTCTATTGCGTCGAACACGCCCGCGTCGCCTATCAGCCTCAGGTCCGCCGCGGCGCGACCAAGGACGGCGCCACCGAACTGGCGCGCAGCCTGCGGCGCTATATCTAAGCTTTAAGAGCGCGGTCGCTCGCTGCTTGAGCGCGCGCGAAGCGCCAGGCCGCGTCGGATTGAAAAGGCGGAGCCTTTTGACCGCGGCCCGCAAGGAAACTGATTTCGTCCGGCAAGCCGGATGAAATCAGGGGGCTGCGGTTCATCCGGGTTGACGCAGCCCTATCGCCCTCGCCTCACGGCGGGGGTTTTTCTTTGGGTGCGACAGCCCCCTCACTCACTCCGTCATCCTCGGGCTTGACCCGAGGATCGAGCGCAGGCGCGCGCTGGACCTCACAAATGACGCGCAGGTGGGCCACCCGATCCTCGGGTCAAGCCCGAGGATGACGGCGGCTAAGAGGCGAAGCCCTAGTTCAGCACCCGCCGCGTATCCGGCACGTCCAGGCTGAAGGCCGGGATGGCCGCCTCGAACATCCGCCCCTCGGCGTCGGTCATGTAGTAGGCTCCGACCATGGACCCCGAGGGCGCGCCCAGCGGGCAGCCCGAGGCGTAGGAATAGCTGTCGCCGGCCTCGATCACCGGCTGCTCGCCGACCACGCCCTGACCGCGCACCTCTTCGACATGGCCGTAGGCGTCGGTGATGGTCCAGCGCCGCGCCACCAGTTGCACCGGCGCGCCGGTCAGGTTGACGATCTCGATCTGATAGGCCCAGACCCAGCGCCCCGCCGCCGGGTCCGACTGGGCCGCCAGATAGGAGGGGCGGACGCGAACGACGACGCCTTCGGTTTCGGCGGTATAGGCAGGAGGGGCGTGCATGCGCTATATGCAGCCCGCCGACCTCGGGGTTCAACCCGTCTGGCGCATCGGATGTCGCATTCCGAAGCGAGACAGGCGGAAAAATCCGTGTGAGACAGGACGGCATGAGCATCTTCGAGATTCCCGCCCAGCCCGGCATTCTGCCCTTCCAGGGCATCGAGACCCTGATCGCGACCGGCGCGATCACGTCCGACACCCCCTTCGATCCTGACCAGGTGCAGCCCGCCAGCCTGGACCTGCGCCTGTCGAACCAGGCCTGGCGCGTGCGCGCCTCCTTCCTGCCCGGTCAGCGCAAGGTCGAGGACCGGATCAAGGACGTGGCCATGCACACGGTCGACCTGTCGGGCGGCGTGGTGCTGGAAAAGGGCTGCGTCTATATCGCCCGCCTGCAGGAGCGCCTGACCCTGCCGCGCGGCCTGAACGCCCGCGCCAACCCCAAGAGCTCGACCGGCCGCGTGGACGTCTTCGTCCGTCTGCTGACCGATCAGGGCGGCAGCTTCGACGACGTGGACGAGGGCTATGACGGCCCTCTCTATCTCGAGATCGCGCCCCAGACCTTCTCCATCCTGGTCAAGCCGGGCACCCGCCTGAACCAGCTGCGCCTCAAGGCCGGCGATCCGCCCAAGCTAGAGACTCGCAGCGTCGGCGTCGATCTGCGCGCGGGCGATCACGGCATCGTCGGCTTCCGCGGCCGTCGCCACGCGGGGGTGGTCAACATGGACCACATCGACGGCCACGACCCGCGCGACTTCTGGGAGCCCCTGACCCTGCGTCGCGGCGAACTGCTGCTGGATCCGGGCGAGTTCTACATCCTGGCCTCCTCGGATGACGTCGAGATCCCGGTCGATCAGGCCGCCGAAATGACCCCGATCGACCCCTCGGTCGGCGAGTTCCGCGTCCACTACGCCGGCTTCTTCGACCCCGGCTTCGGCACGGATGAAGCCCATGGCGCGGGCTCCAAGGGCGTGCTGGAGGTCCGCACCCACGACACCCCCTTCCTGCTGGAACACGGCCAGATCGTCGCCCGCCTGGTCTATGAGCCCCTGACGGAACGCCCGACCCGCCTCTATGGCGAAGGCGGCAGCCACTATCAGAGCCAAGGGCTGAAGCTCAGCAAGCACTTCCGCCCCTGGGGCTAGGTTCGACTTTCCTCCCCATGAAATGGGGAGGGGGACCACGCAGTGGTGGAGGGGGCGGCACAGAGATCAGCCGTCGAGACGCCCCCTCCGTCACGGACGCCAGCGCGCCCGCGCCCGCGCCACCTCCCCATGGAATGGGGAGGAAAACTGGATCTATTTCTCGGCCAGCAGAGCCTCGACCAGCGCCTTCGCCTCATCGCTGGCCCAGTCGGCCTCGCCGGTCAGGACAGCGCGCACCTTCCCTTGCCGATCCAGCAGGATGGTCTGGGGCATGGCTCCCTTGCCGGGGAACTCGAACGGCAGCTGGAACTTGGGATCGGCGTAATAGGCCAGCGGCGCATGCTCGGCGATGAAGGCGCGGGCCTCAGGCACGGCCTTGTCCACGTCCATGCTGATGGTGACGACGGCCACGTCGTCACGGCCCTCATAGTGTTTCGCCAGGGCCGCCAGGGTCGGCATCTCGATCTTGCAGGGCGCGCACCAGGTGGCCCACAGATTGACCACCGCCACCTTGCCCCTGAAGTCGGCAAAGCGCACATCGCGGCCCTCCGCGCCCTTGAAGACATAGTCGGGCGCGGGCGTCGGGGCGGGGGTCAGCAGCTTGGCCAGCGAGCCTTTGGCATAGACCGACAGGGCCGATGACGCGGACTCTTTGCCCCCGCCGTCGCGATTGGCGTATAGCATCGCCGCGCCGCCGATCGCGCCGATCAGCAGCACAGCCGTCGCCACGCCCGCCAAAGTCCGTTTAGAGCCGCTCATGTCCGACACGCCTTCCAACACCCCTCAAGGTCAGTCTCTATGGGGCGGACGCTTCAGCGCCAAGCCCGCCGACATCATGCAGGCCATCAACGTCTCCATCGGCGTCGACAAACGCCTGTGGGCGCAGGACCTGGCCGGGTCGCGGGCGCATTGCCGCATGCTGGCCCAGCAGGGCATCATCGCGCAGGCCGACGCCGAGGCCATCCTGGGCGGACTGGACGTCATCGAGGGCGAGATCACCGGCGGGACCTTCCCCTTCCGCGACGCCTATGAAGACATCCACATGAACGTCGAGGCCCGCCTGTCGGAGCTGATCGGCGAGCCGTCGGGGCGTCTGCACACGGCGCGCAGCCGCAATGATCAGGTGGCGACGGACTTCCGCCTGTGGGTGCGCGACGCCTGCGACCGCACCGTCGAGCAGCTGAAAATTCTGCAAGCCGCCCTGCTGGACCGCGCGGAACAGCACGCGGGCGACCTGATGCCCGGCTTCACCCATATGCAGACGGCCCAGCCGGTGACCTTCGGCCACCACCTGATGGCCTATGTCGAGATGTTCGGCCGCGACGCCAGCCGCTTCAATGACGCCCGCGGCCGCATGAACGAAAACCCCCTGGGCGCCGCCGCCCTGGCCGGCTCGCCCTTCCCCATCGACCGTCACATGACGGCCAAGGCCCTCGGCTTCGACCGGCCGATGGCCAACAGCCTAGACGCCGTGTCGGACCGCGACTTCGCCCTGGAAAGCCTGGCCGCCGCCTCCATCGCGGCGGGCCACCTGTCGCGCCTGGCCGAGGAGATCGTGGTCTGGATGACGCCGATGTTCGGTTTCGCCTCCCTGCCCGACGACCTGACCACCGGCTCGTCGATCATGCCGCAGAAGCGCAACCCCGACGCCGCCGAGCTGGTGCGCGCCAAGACGGGCCGCATCAACGGCGCCCTGATCGCCCTGACCACGGTGATGAAGGGCCTGCCGCTGGCCTATTCCAAGGACATGCAGGAGGACAAGCCGCCGGTGTTCGAGGCCTTTGACGCCCTTGATCTGGCGCTGACGGCCATGACCGCCATGGTCGCCGCCATCATCCCCAACACGCCGCGCATGGCCGCCGCCGCCGGCGCCGGCTTCTCGACCGCCACTGACCTGGCCGACTGGCTGGTGCGCGAACTGAACCTGCCCTTCCGCAAGGCGCACCACGTCACCGGCGCCGCCGTGAAGCGGGCCGAAGCGCTCGGCGTCGGTCTGGGCGATCTGCCGCTGGAAGAATTGCAGGCTCTGGATTCCGGCATCACCAAAGCCGTGTATGAAGTCCTGACGCCCGAAGCCTCCTGCGCCAGCCGCCAGAGCTTCGGCGGCACGGCGCCGGAACAGGTCCGCGCCCGCATCGCCGACTGGAGAAGCCGCCTGTGAAAAAGACCCTGATCCTCGCGGGCGCCGCCGCCCTTCTGCTGTCGGGCTGCGGCCGCATGGCCGATCTGGAAGCGCCCGGCGCGACCCCGCGTCAGACCGAGCGCGCGCCTCGCGACAAGAACGCCGAGCGCATGCCCGAACCGGCGACCATCAACACCGCCCCCCGGAACAACCCCATCGACAGCGGCGCCTCGGACCCGTTCGGCCGCCCGCCGTCGCGCTGATCGCCCCTCCTTTTCCTGACTGGACTCCCCGCCGGTGCATTATTTCGACCTGAAGGACGGCGTTCTGCACGCCGAGGGCGTCTCGCTGGAGACGCTGGCGGCGGAGGTCGGCACCCCGACCTATGTCTATTCCTCGGCCACCCTGCGCCGTCACTACGGCCTGCTGCGCGACGCGTGCGACGCGCATAGGGAGGCTCTGGGCCACGCCCTGATCGCCTTCGCGGTCAAGGCCAACTCCAACCTGTCGGTGCTGGCGACCCTGGCCCAGTTGGGCTGCGGCGCCGACACCGTGTCCGAAGGCGAGATTCGTCGCGCCCTGGCGGCGGGGGTTCCGGGCGAGCGCATCATCTTCTCGGGCGTGGGCAAGACCGACGCCGAACTGGCCTTCGCCATCGAGGTCGGGGTGCGCCAGATCAACGTCGAGTCCTCGGCCGAACTGGAGCGGCTAATCGCAGTGGCCGCGTCCCTCAAGCAGAGCGCGACCGCGTCGCGCCCGATAGGGACACCAAGCATCGCCATCCGCGTCAATCCCAAGATCGGCGCGGGCGGCCACGCCAAGATCACCACCGGCGGCGCGGGCGACAAGTTCGGCGTGCCGGTCGAGGAGGCGCTGAGCCTCTACGCCCGCGCCTCCGCCTCGCCCCACGTCACGCCTGTCGGCCTCGCCTGCCACATCGGCAGCCAGATCACCGACCTGACCCCGCTGGAAAGCGCCTTCCGCGTCCTGCGCCAGATGACCGAGACCCTGCGGGCGCAGGGCCACAGCGTCACCCGTCTGGACCTCGGCGGCGGCCTGGGCGTGCCCTACTACGGCGACGCCGAAACCGCCTCGCCCGCCGACTATGTCGCCATGGCGGCGCGGGTGCTGGACGGCCTTGACGTCGAGGCGGCCTTCGAGCCGGGCCGCCTGATGGCCGCCAACGCCGGCGTGCTGCTGAGCCGGGTCATCCAGGTCAACGAACGCACCGACGGACGCCGCTTCCTGGTGCTGGACGCGGCGATGAACGACCTGATGCGTCCCGCCCTCTATGACGCCTTCCACGACCTGAAGGCCGTGCGTCCGCGCGACGGCGCGGATCGCCCCTATGACGTGGTCGGCCCCGTCTGCGAGACCGGCGACACCTTCGCCCGCGACCGCGACCTGCCCCCGTTCGAGGCGGGCGATCTGGTCGTCTTCATGAGCGCAGGCGCTTATGGGGCGGTGATGAGCGGCGAATACAACACCCGCCCTCTGGCCGCCGAGGTTCTGGTCGACGGCCAGCGCTGCGCCGTCATCCGCCCGCGTCCGACCTATGAGCAGATGTTCGCCCGCGAACCGATGGCGGACTGGCTTTAGGGATCAGTCCAGGGCGCAGATGTCGGGCAGGCCGCGCATCCCGCCCCTGTGGTCCAGGCCGTAGCCGACGAGGAAGCGGTTGGGGGCCTCCCAGCCGACGAAGTCGGGTTCGGGCGCGCGCGCCTCGGGCCAGGGCTTGCGGGCGAAGACGCAGGTCAGGACTTCGGCTGCTCCGGCCTCACGCGTGATCCGCACCGCCTCGGCCAGCGACAGACCGGTGTCGAAGACGTCGTCGAGGATCAGGACGCGTTTGCCCGCGATCGGCCGCTGATAGGGGGCGTAGACGTCGATCTTGCCCCGGCTGGTCTTTTCGTCGCCGTAGGAGGCCAGCCACAAGGCATCGAAGCGGACGTTGCGGCCTTCGCGCGACAGGGCGCGGGTCAGGTCGGCCCCGAACCACAGCCCGCCGGTCAACAGGACGGCGGCCACCGTCTCGTCGTCGATGACGGGGGCGATGCGCCGCGCCAGATCGGCGACGATCGCCTCGATCTCGGCTTGCGGCAAAAGAACGGTCGGAGCGGGCGTCGGGTCGTGATCAGCCATGCCCGGCGGATACCCCCTAGGCGGGGCGGCTGTCGAGAGGCGTCGCGTCCACCGGCGTCAGATCATAGGCCGTGGCGCGGCGCAGCCCCTCCTCCGGGGCCGGCGGCGGTGCGCGCCGCGCAGGGCGGGCGGCGGCCTGCTCGATGCGCGGCGCAGGCGGCGGCGCGGCCTGCGCGGTCTTCTTCGGCTCCAGCACGAAATCGACGCCGACGCCCGAGGCCTTGCGCTCGGGGTCGGGGATGACGACGGCGAACCCCTGGACCTTGCCGGGCAGGACCGGGGCGGTTTCCAGGCGGACGATGCGATGCGCCACCTCGGCGCCGGCGGCGTTCAGCAAGGCCACGCGGACCGGCGGGGCGACGACCTCATTGTCGCGAATATTACGCAGGGCGCCGGACACGATGACCTTGCCCGGATCATGGGCGGCCGTCTTGGCGCCCACGGCCTCGAAATCCAGCCCGGCCAGATTCACCGGCGCGCCGACCAGCTTGTAGGCGGCGGCGGCCTGGGGCCAGACCTGAACAATCTGCAGGCGGAAGGCGAAGGCGGCGCCGATCAGGGCCAGCAGGATGACGGCCAAGGCCGCCCAGGCGGCGCCCTGGGCGGCGGCCTTCTTCATTCGGCGCCTCTGCTCGGCCTTGGCGCGGAAGGCGCGGGGCAGTTCGGGGGCCGGGGTTTCCGCCAGACTTTCCGGCGCCTCCTCGCGCTTGCCGAAGCCTCCTTCCGCCACGGGGTCTTCGGCGGCGGACAGTTCCAGAGGCTCGTCCTCCAGAGTCGCGCGCCAGTCGTGACCGCAGGATTTGCAGCGCACGCGGCGGCCGTTCGGGCCGATCGCTTCATCGGGAACAAAATAGCTGGTGGCGCAGGCGGGGCAGGTCAGTATCATGTCGGCTGACTGCGAGGCTCGACGCCCCCTCCTGTCGAGGCGCCCGCAACGCCCCGGTCCAATACGAAATCTGATGCCACACTCGACCCGACGCGCCGCCGACCCTGATTCCGCGCCCGACACCGTCCGCCTGCGGGGCGTGGGTTTCGGCTATGCGGACAGGCCCGACGTCCTGCGCGACGTTAACCTTAGTCTGCCGCAGGGCTCTTTCCACTTCCTTACCGGACCCTCAGGTGCGGGCAAGTCTTCGCTTTTGCGGCTCCTGACCCTGGCCGAACGGCCCCAGACGGGCCGAATCAGTCTGTTCGGGCGCGAGGTCACCGACCTGCCGCGCGGCGGCGTCCCCGCCTTCCGACGCCGCATGGGGGTGGTGTTCCAGGACTTCCGTCTGCTGGACCACCTGTCGGCCTTCGACAACGCCGCCCTGCCCCTGACCCTGGCGGGCGGTCGTCCCGCCGACCACGCCGCCGATGTGGCCGAGATGCTGCGCTGGGTCGGTCTGGGTCAGCGCATGGACGCCCTGCCCCCGGCCTTGTCGGGCGGCGAGAAACAGAGACTGGCCATCGCCCGCGCCGTCATCACCCGCCCGCGCCTGATCCTGGCCGACGAACCGACCGGCAGCGTCGACCGCGCCATGGGCGAGAAGCTGATGCGGCTGTTCCAGTCGCTGAACAAGCTGGGCGCCACCGTCCTGATCGCCAGCCACGACGAGGCCCTGGCCGAGCGGGTCGGCGCCGCCGTCCTGCGGCTGGAGAACGGCTGTCTGAGCCAGACGGCTGCAGCGGGAGAGGCCGCATGATCCGCGCCCTGTTCACACGTGGGCCGGGCCTGCTGTCGCGCGAGGCCGGCGGCGAGCGCTGGCTGATGGTGGTGGTCGCCGTCCTCTGCTTCCTGGCCTCCATCACCGCCGTCGGGGCCGTGGCCGCCGATCGCGCCGCCCACGGCTGGGCGCGCCAGTTGCGGGCCGAAGCCACGGTTCAGGTCCGCCCCCGCGTGGACGAAACCGGCCCCACCGCCGCCGCCCGCGCCGCCGAGACCCTGGCCGGGGTTGCGGGCGTGGCCGAGGCTGAGGCCATGGACCGCAAGGCGGCCGAGAGCCTGCTGCGCCCCTGGGTCGGCGAGGCGGCCCTGCCCGACCTGCCCCTGCCCTATCTGGTCACCGTCCGCCTGGACCCTAAGGCCCCCGCCAGCGCGCCCACGCTCAGCCGCGCCCTGGCCGAGGCCGGCCTGGACGCCACCGTCGACGACCACAGCCTGTGGCGCGGCGAGGTCGAGCGTTCGGCGGGGGTGATCACCGCCCTGGCCGGCGCCGCCTTCCTGCTGATCGCGGCGGCCACGGCGGCGGTCATCGCCTACGCCACCCGCGCGGGCATGGCGGCCCAGGCCTCGGTAATCGAAACCCTGAGCCTGAACGGCGCCTCGGACTTCTATGTCGCCGGCCTGTTCCAGCGGCGCTTCGGCGGGCTGGCGGCGAAGGCCGGAGCCCTGGGCGCGGGCGTCGCCGCCCTGCTGCTGGCCCTGCTGCGCCTGATCGGCGGCGAGGCCGGACTGACCCCGGCCCTGCCCCTGGCCTTCAGCGATCTGGCCATCCTGATCGCCTGTCCCTTGCTGGCGTTCGGCGTCGCATTGCTGGCCGCGCGCTTTACGGCGCTGGCGAAGCTGGGCGGTCGTGGCTAGTTAAGCATCATGAAGTTCGTGACGCTGATCGCCGTGGTGGCGCTGATGTGGCTGGTGGGGCTGTTCGCCTTCGCCGAGCGCGTGCGCGGCCTGACGCCGGCGCCCGAGCCCGCGCGCGCCGACGCCATCGTCGCCCTGACCGGTCCCTCGGCCGAGCGCGTCAACGCCGCCATCCGCCTGCTGGAACAGGACAAGGGCCGTCGGGTGCTGATCTCGGGCGTCAACCGCGACGTGCGCCGTCAGGAACTGCGCGCCCTGACGCCGGGCTCCAGCAAGCTGTTCAACTGCTGCGTCGACCTGGGTTTCGAGGCCGAGAACACCGTCGGCAACGCCCAGGAGATCGCCGCCTGGGCCCGCGCCAAACACTATGACAGCCTGATCGTCGTCACCTCCGACTATCACATGCCGCGCAGCCTGCTGGAGATCCGCGGGGCGGCCCCCGGCGTCAAGCTGACGCCCTATGCCGTCTCGACGCCGTCGCTGGACAATTCCGGCTGGTGGCGCGCCGCCGTCACCGCCCGCCGGATGACGCTGGAATACATGAAATACCTGGCCGTGCTGGGCCGCGAGGGGATGCACCGCCTGCGGGGCCACCACCCGGAACGATCGGCGCCGCAGACCCAGCCCGAGGCCGCCTGAATGACCACCCTGCGCTCCCTGATCTTTGTCATCTGGCTCTATCTGTCGATGGTGATCTTCGCCGTCGGCCTGTCGCCGGCCCTGCTGATGCCGCACCGGGTCGCGGTCGGGGTCATCAAGCTGTGGTCGAAATTCGTCCTGTTCGGCCTGCGCTGGATCGCCGGGGTCAAGGTCGAGGTGCGCGGGCTGGAGCACCGCCCCGTCGGCCCCGCCCTGATCGCCGCCAAGCATCAGGGCATGCTGGACGTCATCGCCCCCTTCGCCTTCCTCGACGACGCCTGCTTCATCATGAAGAAGGAGCTGATGGTCCTGCCCTTCTTCGGCTGGTTCGCCTGGAAGACCAAGATGATCGCCGTGGACCGCTCGGCCCATTCCAAGGCGCTGAAGGACATGGTGCGACAGGCCCGCGCCCGTCACGCCGAGGGCCGCCAGATCCTGATCTTCCCCGAGGGCACACGCGGCGAGATCGGCGCCGCCCCCGACTACAAACCCGGCATCGCCGCCCTGTATCGCGACCTCGACAGTCCCTGCTGGCCCGTCGCCACCAACTCGGGCGTTCACTGGCCCGCCCACGGTTTCAAGCGCTATCCGGGCACCATCGTCTTCGAGTTCCTGCCGCCCATCCCGGCGGGTCTGAAGCGCGCCGAGTTCATGGCTGAACTGGAAAACCGCATCGAAACGGCCTCCAGCGCCTTGTTGCCGCCCAAAATCTAGGCTCTGCAGGACGGCGATATCATCAGCCGTTGACCTGCGATCTCTTCATGCCTTCAAGCGCCGTCCGCCGTTTCGCCGCCCTGACCCTTCCTCTGGCCGCGGCCGCCTTCGTCGCTCTGCCCGCCGCCTCCGCCCTGGCCCAGGCCCAGCCCTATGAGGCGGTCGAGGCGGCCAAGACGTGGAAGGTCGACATCGGCGGCGGCGTGGTGCGCGGTTTCAGCGCCACGGGCAGCAAGAGCGATCAGTTCAACTTCACCGCCTGGGGCTCGGCCTCCTATCGCGACGTGGTCTATGCCAACGGGCTGGACGGCCTGGGCTGGAACGCGATCAAGCGCGACGGTTTCCACGCCGGGGTGCAGCTGCGCCCGCGCTTCGCCGCCGGCGACATCGAAGGCTCGACCCTGGATCGCCCCGACCTGGGCGCCGACGCGGCCGTCTACGCCTACAAACGCCTGCCGGGGAACATCGTGGTCGGCGGCCGCATCCAGCATGACGCCACCGGCGATGACGCGGGCATGGAATACATGGCCTCGGTCGGCCACCAGCGCGTGACGCCCGTCGGCCTGCTGCAGGTCATGGCCTATGGTCGCGCCTTCGACGACGCGCGGGCCAAACGCTATTTCGGCATCGCTCCGGAGGCGGTTCCGGGCAGCGGCTTCACCGCCTTTGAGCCGTCTGGCGGCGCGGCCGGCGCCGGGGCCGCCGCCCTGCTGGCCATGCCGATCGGCGACCGCTTCGGCATGGGCGCCTTCGTCAACTACGAACAGCGCCTGGGCGACATCAAGGACAGCCCCCTGCTGAAGGACGACCACGTCTGGCGCGCGGGCCTGATCGGGGTCGTCCGCTTCAACAGCGGCGACTGACGCCCCGCCGGATCAGCTGGCGGCAAACTCGCTGAGGGCGTCGATCACGGCGCGGTTCTGGTCTTCCGTGCCGATGGTGATGCGCAGGCAGTCGGGCAGGCCATAGCCGCCGACCGGGCGCACGATGATGCCCTTGGAGTTCAGATAGTCGTTGGCGGCGGCGGCGTTGCGCTTGTCGTCCGCGAACCGCACCAGGACGAAGTTGCCCGCCGAAGGGAAGACCTCGAAGCCGAAGCCGCGAATGGCCTGGGTCATGCGCGGACGCCAGTCCAGCACCAGATCGCGCGAGGCCTTCTGGTGCGCCTCGTCCGACAGGGCGGCGGTGGCGGCGTCCAGACCCGGCACCGAGACGTTGAACGGCAGGCGGATGCGGTCCACCGCCTGCTCGACGGCCAGCGGGGCGTAGCCGAAGCCGATGCGCAGGCCGCCCAGGCCGTGGATCTTGGAGAAGGTGCGGGTGACGACGATGTTCGACGCCTCGCGGGCCAGACCGAAACTGGTCTCCCAGTCCGGCTCGACCACGAACTCGGCATAGGCCTCGTCCACCACCAGGATGATGTGGGCCGGCAGGGCGGCGTGCAGGCGGCGGATTTCCTCGCCAGAGTTCCAGCTGCCGGTCGGGTTGGACGGGTTGGAGACGTAGACGATCTTGGTCCGCTCATCGACCTGTTCGAGGATGGCCTCGACCTCGGCCTTCATGTTCGGCTCGGCCGCCAGCTTGACCTCGGCGCCGCAGGCCTTGGCCGAGATGCGGTAGGCGAGGAAGCCGTATTGGCCGGTGACGATGTTGTCGCCCGCGCTCAGATAAGCCTGGTTCAGCAGGGCGAAGACCTCGTCCGAGCCGTTGCCGAAGATCAGGCGCTCGGGCTCCAGACCGTGATGGGCGGCCACGGCCTCGCGCAGCTTGGTGGCGCGGCCGTCGGGATAGACGTGGATGTTCTTGAGCGCGGCGGCATAGGCCTCGCGCGCCTTTTCTCCGGCGCCCAGGGCGTTCTCGTTCGACGACAGCTTCATCGGCTCGGCGAAGCCGGCGATGGCGCCCTTGCCGCCCACATAGGGGGCGATGTCGAGGATGCCGGGCTTGGGGGCGGGCGCGGTTTTGGTCGCGTCGGTCATGGGCGTCATCCTCGAAGTGGTCAGTAAACGGGGGCGGCGCCGATGACGCCGCTCATCTGGCCGGGGGCGTCGAACAACCGCCCGTCCTCGGCCTGCACATAGCCTGTCAGGGTAAACAGCTTCAAGCCGCCGCCCGCCGTCAGGGGCGCGGCGATCAGCCCCGCCTCGCCCAGGGCGCCGACGATGCGGGCGTCAGGCAGGGGGCTGTCGGTGACCCAGAAGGTGCGGTCGTCGCCGGTCGGGCCTGGGGCCTCGGTCGAGACCAGCAGGGCGCGCGGGACGCCCGCCGCATCGTCCGGCAGGGCGGCGATGACCTTGAGCATGGGCAGGGCCAGAAGCCGCCCCCACCAGGGCCGGGCGCCGAGATCGATCAAGGCGCGCCCGCCTTGCCGCGCGGTGGCCAGCGCCTGATCCGGCTCGGCCATCGGACGTCCGATCAGACCCCAGCGGTCGGCGGCCAGGGCCTGCGACAGAGGCCCGCAGACAGCCAGGGCTGGGCCAGTCGCGGCCTCGATGCGGCCCAGCACGGCGCGCAGGGCCGGACGTTCCGTCGCCGGGATCTCGGCCAGGATCTCACGCAGGGCGATGGCGTCGGCGTCGGCGGAACCGCGCGCTCCGGCGGCGATGCGCGCCCGCGCCGCCGCGATCAGGGCGCGGTCCAGGGCCAGACGTTCCGCGTCCTCGGGCGGCTCGACCAGCATCAGAACAGCTGGGGCGCCGGGGCCAGGGCAAAGGGCCCCAGATAGGTGCGTCCGCCCTTGAAGTTCAGCACCAGATCGACGCCCTGTCCCTGATCGCCGCTCCCGCCCTGCGGCGTGGCCGCGGCGGCGCGGGCGGCGGCGGCGCGATCCACCGATCCGCCCTGAGTAGCCCCGGCCAGACCGACGATAGCGGCCAGAGGCTTCTCGGCGCGCAGGAAGACCTCGCCCTCCAGACGCCCCTTGTCGTCCGCCGACAGGGCCGGGCTGGACAGGAAGGTCTTGCTTTCACCCGCGCCCAGCTCGCCCTTCATGTCGATGAAGCGGCCGCCGGCGGCGGTCCAGGCCGACAGCAGGCCATGCGCGTCGGCCCCCTTCAGGGCGCTGGCCTTCTCGACCACGGCCTCGACCTGGGCGTTCAGCTTGCCGGACTGTGTCAGGCCCTCGACAGGCCCATTGGGACGGCCCTCGCCATCGACCAGACGGAACAGGACGTCGACGTCGTCGGTCGGCGCATTCGAGCCGGCCACGTGGGGCCGCATGTAGAACTGGACCAGACCGGCCTTGGACAGGGGGAAGGGCTCGGCGTCCGGCAGGGCGGTGAAGACCGGCTTGGCCAGTTCGACCGCCACATTGGGCCAGCGCTGGGTCAGGCCGTGGATGCTCATGCGAATGGCCTCGGCCCGCACCGCGGTCTTGCCCTTGGCGCCGCGCGTCATGACCAGACCGTCCGGCGCGGCGATGACCCACTTGGTCGGATTATAGGCATTGGCCTCGGCCACGATCTCGGGCGCGGCGACGGCATGGCCCGAGGGGGCGATGACATCGACATGCTTCATCGCCACCCGCGCCCGCAGCGGCCAGCCGGTCGTGGTCACGCCCGCATGCCTTACGGTCCAGCCCGACTGCTCCAGCCGGGCGATGCGACCTTCCAGCCTCTTCTCGATCTGCTGGGTCAGGACGAACCACCAGCCAGTCCACAGGGCCAGGCCGACGAAGACGATGGCGAAGGGGACGAGCAGTCCCTTGCGGCTGTGGCGAACAGGTTGAGCGGATGCGTCGGTCATGGGCGCGGTTTAGCAGGGCGCGCGGCTGCTGACACGCCCTGTCAGCAGGAACGGGCCAGTCTGCCGCCCGTTCGAAACACAACCCGACAGGAGACCAGGTCCATGGAGACCCAGCAGATCCACCGCGGCCGGCTGATCGACCACCTGCAACTGGTGACGCCCGACCTGGAGGCCAGCCGCCGCTTCTACGGCGCAGTGCTTGAGGCGCTCGGCGTGCCGATCGGCGGCGAGGCCGAACGCTTCTTCTGGGCCGACGAACTGTTCGTCTCGGCCGTGGACAGCGTAGCGGCGCAGGGCGCTCCGACCGGCCGCTGTCATCTGGCCTTCCAAGCCAAGGACCGCGCCATGGTCGAGGCCTTCCACACGGCGGGTCTGGCGGCGGGCGGAACCGACAACGGAGCGCCGGGCGAACGGCCCTACCACCCGGGCTACTACGCCGCCTTCCTGCTGGACCCGGACGGCAACAACATCGAGGCGGTCTTCCACGGCGAGGCCGAGCGTTCCGCCGACAGCGTGGTGGTCACGTTCCAGGGCTAGGCCGTCAGATCGGCCAGCTTCGCGCCAGCCGCCCGCGCCGCCTCGTCGGGCGTCAGGCCCAACAGCAGACCGCGCTGGCCGCCGTTGATCAGGATGCGGTCGAACAGGATGGCGGTCTCGTCCATCACGGTCGGCACGGCCTTCCTCTGGCCGAAGGGGCTGACGCCGCCGACCTTGTAGCCCGTCAGACGCTCGGCGTCGGCGGGCTTCATCATCTGCGCCGACTTAGCCCCAAGGGCCGCCGCCAGCTTCTTCATGCTGACCTCACAGTCGGAGGGAACGATGACGCAGGCGGCTTTTCCGTCCACCAGGGTCATCAGGGTCTTGAACACCTGCTCCGGCGCCCATCCCAGGGCCTCGGCCGCCTGCAAGCCCACGCGCGGTGCGTCGGGGTCGTAGGCGTAGGGAAAGAGGTCGAACGCGACGCCAGCCTGGGTCAGGGCGACGGTCCCGGGGGTGGTCTTGGACATGGCTTACCGATGCCAGTGAAAGGCGCAGGTGCATAGCCGGGCCCTACTCTTTCGTCATCCTCCGGCAAGCCACGCAGCGGCGCTGACCGGGGGACCCAGCGGCGCCCGGAGGGTGAAAAACCCACGCACCGCGCTCGCGTTAAAGATCGCCTTCGGCGCCGCTGGGTCCCCCGGTCTCGCTCCGCTCGCCGGAGGATGACGAAGGAGAGAGGAAGCTCTTGGTCAGCTCCACCGCCTCGGCCAGACCCATGCGCTGGACCTCGGTTCCGGGCGGCAGGCCGGCGAACAGGCGGGTCGGACAGGCGGCGTCCAGCATGAGGAAGACCCCCTTGTCGTCGGCGCGGCGGATCAAGCGGCCGAACGCTTGTGCGATGCGGCCGCGCGCCAGGGCGTCGTCATAGGTCTTGCCGCCGAAGCGTTCGCGCCGGGCCTTGTGCAGCAGGTCCGGGCGCGTCCACGGCACGCGGTCGAAGGCGAGGACGCGCAGGGACCGCCCCGGCACATCCACCCCGTCGCGCACGGCGTCGGTGCCGAGCAGGCAGCTGTCCTGTTCGGCGCGAAAGACATCCACCAGCGCCCCGACTTCCAGCGGATCGACGTGCTGGGCGTAGAGGGGGACGCCGGCCTTGGCCAGGTCCGGCCCCAGCCGCTCATAGACGGTCTTCAACCGGCGGATGGCGGTGAACAGGCCGAGGCCCCCGCCGCCCGCCGCCAGAAACAGCTCGCGCATGGCCGCCGCGATCTGGCGCGGATCGTCCTTCATCAGGTCGTTGACGACGATGATGCGGCTGTTGGCGGCGTAGTCGAAGGGGCTGTCCACCTTCAGCGTCCGCGCCGGTTCGATCAGGCGGGCCGCGCCGCTGCGCATCCGGGCCAGCTGGAACGGGTCCTCGGCGGCGGGGTCCGACAGGGTGGCGCTGGTCACCAGCACGCCGTGGGCCGGCATGATAACGGCGGCTTCCAGCGGCACGGTCGGGTCGATCCAGTGGCGGCGCAGGGCCACGTCGTGGATGCGACCGAAGGCGGCCTCAGCGCTGAGCCAGTCGACGAAGTCGGGATCGGGTTCGTCGCCGCCCTCCTCCAGCGCCGCCAGCATGGAGCGCCAGCCCGGCAGGGTCATGCGCGCACGCCGATCCATACCGCGCAGCGCGCCTTCGATACGGGCGCGGGCGGCGCCGTCCAGCTCGGCGGCCTCCTCGTCCAGAATGTCCTCGAGGTGACGCGACAGGGCCAGAAGCGGCGCCTCGACGGCGGCGATGGCGCGGGCGGCGGCGCGGGCGGCCTCGAGCACCGGCTCGGTGGCCGGGAGCAGGGCGCATTCCATGCCGAACTCGGTCCCGCCGGCTTCCTGACTGCGGGCGCGCAACTGCTCCAGGGCGGCGACCAGGAAGGCCTCGATCGGGCCGATGGGATTGATCTCGCCGGACGCGGGGGCGATGCGGCCCGAGACGCCTTCGCCCGGCAGGGCGGCGGCGGCGATCATGGCGTCCTTCAGGGCCTTGGCGGCGGCCTCGTTGTCGGCGCATAGGTCGCCCAGCCTCTGCTCCAGCCCGCGCCCGCGACGGCCGCGCCCCTCGGGGCCTCTGATCCACCGACGCAGCTCGGCGGCTTCCTGACCCGACAGGGCGGCGGAGAAGGCGCTGTCGGCGGCGTCGAACAGGTGGTGGCCCTCGTCGAAGACGATGCGCTTCAGCGCCGCCGTCTCGCCGTCCTGCTTCTGGCCGCGCGCCGAGCGGGCGCCGTCGAAGGCGGCCTGGGTCATGACCAGGGCGTGGTTGGCCACGACCAGATCGGCCCGGCGGCTGGCGCGGATGGTCTTCTCGACAAAGCACAAACGGTAGTGCGGACAGGCGGCGTGGACGCATTCACCGCGCCGGTCGACCAGATTGGCCGGGCTGGCCTGATGGCTGGGGGCGGTCGCATAGAGGCCGGGCAGCCAGCCGGGATAGTCGCCGCCGGTCATGTCGCCGTCGCGGCTGTGCGCGGCCCAGCGGCTGGCCAGCCCCATGCCGATCAGGTCGCCGTTGCCCAACTGAGCCGCCTGCATCATGTCCTGAAGATTGAGCAGGCAAATGTAGTTTTCACGGCCCTTGCGCACCACCGTCTTCTTGCGGCGCTCGGCCTCGTCGGGCCACAGGGCGCGGCTTTCGCGGTCGATCTGGCGTTGCAGGGCGCGGGTGTAGGTCGAGACCCAGGCCGCGCCCGAATTGCGCTCGGCCCACAGGCTGGCGGGGGCCAGATAGCCCAGGGTCTTGCCCGTGCCGGTGCCCGCCTCGGCCAGAAGGACGCGCGGGCGGCCCTCCTCGTTGCGCGGCGAAAAGGCGTAGGCGGCCTCGGCGGCGTAGTCGGACTGGGCCGGACGGGTCTCGTCCAGCCCCGAGGCCTGCAACAGCTTGTCCAGACGAATGCGGGCGCTTTCAGAATCGACGGGCGCCGACCCGGCCTCGCCGCGCGGGGCCTCGTCCTCCCATTCGGCGAGGCGCGACCAGACGTCCAGACCCGTGCCGCGCTCGCGCCGATCGCGCAGGGGCCCGGCCTGAAGCGCGGCCAGCACGCGCGAGCCCCAGGACCAGCCCGCCCGGTCCAGCGTCCCGGCCAGGGTGTAGGCGTCCTCGCGGCCCGGATAGGCGGGGTCAGCCAGTTCAGTCAGCAGGTCGGCGGCGGCGTCGCGCAAGGCCTGAGCCTGGGCCTCGGCCCCCTTGGGTTCGGACCGACCGAGAGCGAGCGCCAGTCCCGACGGCGACGGAGCGCAGAACCTGGCGGGCCGCACAAAGGCGTAAAGCTCCAGCACATCCAGCATGTCGGCCGAGCGCGGCGGCGGGCTGAGACCGAGACGCCGCGCAGTCAGGCTGGCGTGGGCGACCATGACGGCGCCGCCCAGAAAGACCCCCTCGGCCGCGCCGCGCCCGATCTTCCTGGCGCTCGCCGCGTCGCACACCGCGCCTGCGCCCGGCGGCGTGGCCAGGGCGGGCGGCAGCTCGGCCCAGACCGAGGTCTTGGGCTGGACAGTGGAAGGGGCGGAGACGTCGGTCACGCCCGATCCATAGCGCCCCCCGCCGCGAAACGGAACGGGAACGTTCACCCCTCTCGCCAGAGGGCGAAAACGGGATAGGCTGCAGGCGACAGGGAGGACCGCCCATGCAGACCCGCCGCATCGCCACCGACGGCCTGACGCAACAGGTGATCGAGGCCGGAACAGGCCCGCTGGTCCTGCTACTGCACGGCTTTCCCGAACTGGGGATCAGTTGGCGGGCGCAGGTTGAGGCCCTGGCCGGGGCGGGCTATCGCGCCGTCGCCCCCGACATGCGCGGCTATGGCGGCACCGACAAACCCGCCGATCAAGAGGACCATACGATCCTGCATCTGGTTGGCGACATGGTCGATCTGGTCCGCGCGCTCGGCGAGACCGAGGCCGTGGTCGTCGGCCATGACTGGGGCGCGGCCGTGGCCTGGCACTGCGCCCTGATGCGGCCCGACGTCTTCCGCGCCGTGGCCGGTCTATCCGTGCCCTTCCAGCCGCGCCGCCCCAAGGGAGCTCCGACGGCGGCGATGGCGGCGATCACGAAACGCGCAGGCTTGGGCGACCTCTACATCAACCGCTTCCAGTCGCCCGAGGCCCATGTCGAACTGGACGCCGATCCGGCCACGGCCCTGAGGAAGATGTTCTGGTCCTACGACGGCGCCACCGCCCCGGCCGACCAGTCGACCGGCTTCATGCCCGAGGGCGTATCCCTCCTCGAGAGCATCTCCGACCAGGCGACCCTGCCGCCGTGGATGAGCGAGGCGCACTTCGATGAATACGTCGCCGCCTTCACCACCTCAGGCTTCAAGGGGCCGCTGGACTGGTATCGCTGCCTGGACCGCAACTGGAGCCTGACCGCCTTCCTGCAAGGCCAGACAATCCGCCAGCCTTCGCTCTTCATGGTCGGCGACCGCGACCCCGTCCGCCACTACGCCGGCCCGCACGAGGCGGCGCAGAAGGACTGGCTGACCGACCTGCGCGGCCAGATCGTCCTGCCCGGCGCCGGTCACTGGCTGCAGCAGGAACGGGCGGACGAGGTCAGCGCGCCTCTGGTGACGTTCCTGCGCGGGCTATGAGAACAGCCGCGAAGGCTGCGCGGAATCACCGTCATCCAAGGCCTCAAGCGTCCTCAAAGCGGATCAGCAACATCCGTTCGCCAGCAGATCTGATCGCGCCAATAGCTGACTGCGACGGCGCCCGATGTCACACGAATGACGAACCAGAAATCTTCACCCCAAAGAGAAACGCCGCCCTCCGTCATGCCGCTGAAGCTCAGCCCGTCGTCAGGTTCACGATCAATGGTCAGGACACGCCAAGTCATCGTGCGTCCCGCCATGCTCACGGCGAATTCTCCGTCCCAATCATCCAGGGGTCGAAAGCGGAATGAACACGGGCCGTCCGGCCCCGTCACCTGAAAGGAAAAAGGTGACGGAGCCTGCATTCTCACAGCCTAGGCCGTCTCGTCCGGCAGGGGGATGAACTCCAGCGCGTCCTCGGCGGGCAGGCTCATCCGGCCCGCCTTCCAGTCGGCCTTGGCCTGGTCCATGCGTTCTTGCGACGAGGAGACGAAGTTCCACCAGATCAGGCGTTCGCCGACCGGCTCGCCGCCGAGGACCATGACGCTGGAGGGCTGCAAGGCGGTGACGGTGGGCTCGGCCTTGGCCGACAGGACGATCATCTGACCTGCGTGGAAGGTCCGGCCGTCGACCTCGATCGCGCCCTTGGCCACGAACAGGGCGCGTTCGCTGTATCCGCCCTTGGACCTGGGCGGCGGCGGGGCGGCGCGCACGCCCTCGGCCATGTCCCAGTGGACGTAGAAGAGCGGGGATTCGACAGGGGTGCCGGCCTTGGCGCCGAAGGCCTCGCCCGCCACCAGACGCGCGAACAGGCCCTTGTTCTCATAGGTGGGCTGGGCGTCCTCGCCCAGGTGGGTGAAGGAAGGCGCGATCTCTTCCTTCTCGGTCGGCAGGGCGACCCAGGCCTGCATGCCGTGCATCTTGCCGCCCTGCGCCTTCTTCAGCGGATCGGTGCGTTCGGAGTGGACGATGCCGGAACCGGCGGTCATCCAGTTCACCTCGCCGGGACGGATAGGCTGGGTGTAGCCCAGATTGTCCCGGTGCATGATCTCGCCCTCGAACAGATAGGTCAGGGTCGACAGGCCGATGTGCGGATGCGGCCGCACGTTTATGGCGTCGGCGCCCGGCGCGAACTCGGCCGGCCCCATCTGGTCCAGGAAGATGAAGGGACCGACCATCGGCCGCAAATGAAAGGGCAGGACACGCCCGACCTCGAACCCGCCGAGGTCTTTGCGACGCGCGTCGATCACCAGGTCGATCATGGCCGCCTCTTCTTGTTCGTGGTGGTCCTAGCCGACGTGCGGCGTGATGATGCCCAGCGGCAGGGTGGTGACGTTTTTGACGCCGCGCGTGACGATGTGGCTGGCGCAGTCGGAGACGATGCCCAGGGTCAGCAGCTTGTCGCGCAGGAACTGGTCGAAGGCGTGCATGTCCGAGGTGATGATGCGCAGGACATAGTCCTCGCGGCCCGTGATGGTGGCGCACTGCACCACTTCCGGCCAGGTGGCGACGGCGGATTCGAAGATGTCGAGGTTCTCGCGCGAGGGCAGGCTCAGCTTGACGATGGCGTAGACTTCGAAGTCCAGCCCCAGCAGACCCGCATCCAGCAGCGTGACCCGCTTGCGTATCAGGCCAGAGTCCTCCAGTCTCTTGATCCGGCGCCAGCAGGGCGAGGCCGAGAGGCCGACGCGATCGGCGACCTCGGCGACCGACAATCCGGCGTCCTGTTGCAGGATGTCGAGGATGCGGGCGTCGATAGGATCAAGTTCATCGGCCAAAGGCGTTTCTCCAAAAGGGGATTTCACGCAATAAAATACCCCAAATCACCATTTGGCAAGGGTATTTTTAGGAAGGCCAACAGAGACGCGCCATGCTATGCCCTCTCCATAGAGGAAACGCGGACGGATTAACCGGACGGGACGCATGATGAAGAACACCCCCACCCTGTCGCTGCGCGTGCCGGAGCCCTCGGGTCGTCCGGGCGATGCGCCTGATTTCAGCCACCTGCAGTTCGATCCCGCCGGCGCCGTGAGCCGGCCCGAGGTGTCGACCGCCCCCTATGAGATGCGCGACCACGCCTTCCGTCTGGTGCGCGTTCTGGACGACGAGGGTAAGGCCGTCGGCCCGTGGGACCCCAAGCTGGACCCCGAGGTCATGCGTCGCGGCCTGAAGGCCATGATCCTGACGCGCGCCTTTGACGAGCGGATGCACCGCGCCCACCGCCAGGGCAAGACCAGCTTCTACATGAAGTGCACCGGCGAAGAGGCCATCGCGGTCGCCCAGGGCATGATCCTGAGCCGCGAGGACATGGGCTTCCCCACCTATCGCCAGCAGGGCCTTCTGATCGCGCGCGGCTATCCGCTGGCGACCATGATGAACCAGATCTATTCCAACGCCGAAGACCCGATCAAAGGCCGCCAGCTGCCGATCATGTATTCGGCCAAGGACTATGGCTTCTTCACCATCTCCGGCAACCTCGGCACCCAGGTGCCGCAGGCCGTGGGCTGGGCCATGGCCAGCGCCTACAAGGGCGACGACAAGATCGCCATCAGCTGGATCGGCGACGGCGCCACGGCGGAAGGCGACTTCCACAACGCCCTGACCTTCGCCTCGGTCTACCGCGCCCCGGTCATCCTGAACGTGGTCAACAACCAGTGGGCCATCTCGTCCTTCATGGGCATCGCCGGGGGTCTGGACACCACCTTCGCCGCCAAGGCCATCGGCTACGGCCTGCCGGCCCTGCGCGTCGACGGCAACGACTTCCTGGCCGTCTGGGCCGCGACCCAATGGGCCGAGGAACGCGCGCGCACCAACCAGGGCGCGACGGTGATCGAGCTGTTCACCTATCGCGGCGCCCCGCACTCGACCTCTGACGACCCCAGCCGCTACCGCCCCGGCGACGAGGCCGAGAAGTGGCCGCTGGGCGACCCGATCGAGCGCCTGAAGCAGCACCTGATCGTCCTGGGCGAATGGTCCGACGAACAGCAGGAAGCCGCCGAGAAGGACGCCGTCGAGCAGGTCCGCGCCGCCGGCAAGGAATCCGAGGCCATCGGCACGCTCGGCCAATCGCGCCCCAGCGTGAAGACCATGTTTGAAGAGGTCTATGCGACCGAGGACTGGCGCCTGATCGAACAGCGCCGCGAGGTCGGAGTCTGACCATGACCACTGTTCCCATGAACATGATCCAGGCCCTGAACTCGGCCATCGACGTCAAGATGACGGAAGACCCCAACGTCCTGTCGTTCGGCGAGGACGCGGGCTATTTCGGCGGCGTCTTCCGCGTCACCGACCAGCTGCAGCAGAAGCACGGCCTGACCCGCAGCTTCGACGCCCCGATTTCGGAGTGCGGCATCGTCGCCGCCGCCATCGGCATGGGCGCCTATGGCCTGCGCCCGGTCGTCGAGATCCAGTTCGCCGACTACATCTATCCGGCCTATGACCAGATCGTCTCGGAAGCGGCCAAGATGCGCTACCGCTCGGGCGGTCAGTTCACCTCGCCGATCACCATCCGCAGCCCCTACGGCGGCGGCATCTTCGGCGGCCAGACGCACAGCCAATCGCCGGAAAGCCTGTTCACCCACATCGCGGGCCTGAAGGTCGTCATTCCGTCCAACCCCTATGACGCCAAGGGCCTGCTGACCGCCGCCATCGAGGACGATGATCCGGTCGTCTTCTTCGAGCCCAAGCGCCTCTACAACGGCCCCTTCGACGGCTGGCACGAGAAGCCGGTTTCGCCGTGGAAGACCCAGGAGCTGGCCCAGGTTCCGACCGAGAAATACGCCCTGCCCATCGGCAAGGCCCGCGTCATGCGCGAAGGCAATGACGTCACCATCCTGGCCTATGGCACCATGGTCTGGGTCGCCCTGGCCGGCGCCGAGCACGCGGGCGTGGACGCCGAGGTCATCGACCTGCGCACCCTGGTGCCGCTGGACATCGAGACCATCGAAGCCAGCGTCAAGAAGACCGGCCGCTGCGTCATCGTGCATGAGGCGCCCAAGACCTCGGGCTTCGGCGGCGAGCTGTCGGCCCTGGTGCAGGAACGCTGCTTCTATCATCTGGAAGCCCCCATCGCGCGCGTCACCGGCTGGGACACCCCCTACCCGCACGCCTTCGAGTGGGAATACTTCCCCGGCCCGCAACGCGTGGCCGACGCCCTGAAAGCCGTCATGTCGGGAGGCCGTTGATATGGGTCGTTTCGTCTTCAAGCTGCCCGACGTGGGCGAAGGCACCGCCGAGGCTGAACTGGTCGCCTGGCACGTCGCGGTCGGCGACATGGTCGAGGAAGACCAGATCGTCGCCGACGTCATGACCGACAAGGCCACCGTCGAGATCACCGCCCCGGTCAGCGGCAAGGTTCTGGCCATCCACGGCCAGGCCGGCGAGATGGTGCCGGTGCGCGGCCCCCTGGTCGAGTTCGAGGTCGAGGGCGCGGGCAATGCGTCCGACGCCGAGCCGACGCCTGTCGCCAAATCCGAACCCGCCCCCGTCGCCGTCGAGGCGCCGAAGGTGGAAACAGCCCCGGCTTCCCCCGCGCCGGTCGGCGCCGCCGCCGGAGCGAATTATGTCTTCAAGCTGCCGGACGTGGGCGAAGGCACCGCCGAGGCCGAGCTGGTCGGCTGGCACGTCAAGGTCGGCGATACGGTCGAGGAGGATCAGATCCTCGCCGACATCATGACCGACAAGGCCACGGTCGAGATCACCAGCCCTATCAACGGCGTGGTCGTCGCCCTGCACGGCGAGACGGGCCAACAGGTTCCCGTCGGCGGGCCTCTGGTCAGCTTCAAGGTCGAGGGCAAGGGCAATGTCGCCGCGGCTCCCTCTGCCGCCGCCGCACCCGTCGCCAAGGCCGAGAAGGCCGCGCCTGCGCCGGTCGCCAAGCCCGCTGCGGCCCCCGCGCCCAAGGCCTCGGCCTCGGCCAAGCCCGTCCCCGCCATGACCGGCCGTCAGCCGGGCGAACGCGCCCTGGCCTCGCCCGCCGTGCGTAACCGCGCTCGCGATCTGGGCGTCGACCTGGCCTTTGTGCCGGGTTCGGGGCCCGCTGGCCGCATCCAGCATGAAGACCTGGACGCCTTCGTCGCGCGCGGGGGTTCGCTGCCCGCCGCGACCGGCGGATCGACCGCCTCGACCTACGCCCGCGCCGAGGGCGCCACCGAGACCAAGATCATCGGCCTGCGCCGCAAGATCGCGGAGAAGATGGCCGAGAGCGTGCGTCGCATCCCGCACATCACCTATGTCGAGGAAATCGACATGACGGCGGTGGAGGAACTGCGCGCCCACCTGAACGTGACCAAGGCCAAGGACCAGCCCAAGCTGAACGTCCTGCCCTTCATCGCCCGCGCCATCGTCGTGGCCCTGCGCGACCAGCCGCAGATCAACGCCACCTATGACGACGAGGCCGGCGTCCTGACCCAGCACGCCCCGGTCCATCTGGGCATCGCCGCCCAGACGCCGAACGGCCTGATGGTGCCGGTCGTCCGCCACGCTGAAGCGCTGGACCCCTACGCCACCGCCCTGGAAATCGCCCGCGTCTCGGGCGCGGCCAAGGACGGCTCGGCCAAGCGCGAGGAGCTGTCCGGCTCGACCATCACCATCACCTCGCTGGGGACGCTGGGCGGCGTGGTTCACACGCCCATCATCAACCACCCCGAGGTCGCCATCGTCGGCCCGAACAAGATCGCCGAACGCGTGGTGGTCAAGGACGGGCAGATGGTCGTGCGCAAGATGATGAACCTGTCGTCCAGCTTCGACCACCGCATCGTCGACGGCCACGACGCGGCGGTCTTCGTGGCGCGCATCAAGGGGTTGCTGGAGAACCCGGCCACGCTCTGGATGAACTAAGAAACCCAGCACCTTCCCTTCCGCTCATCCCCGCGGAGGCGGGGACCCAGGCTTTAGCTTCGGACCCCGCCCTTGGCCTTCTTCACCTACATCATGGCCAGCCGACGGAATGGGACGCTCTATACGGGCTCGACAGACGACATCGGTCTGCGCGCCTGGCAGCACGGGGAAGGCGCGGGATCGAAGTTCACCGCCGAGCACGGCGTAGAACGGCTGGTCTGGTTCGAGGCCCACGAAACCCGCGAGGCGGCGTTTCGACGGGAGCGGCAGATCAAGAAGTGGAACCGTCAGTGGAAACTGCGGCTGATTGAAGAAATGAACCCCGGCTGGCGCGATCTCGTCGAGACGCTGAGCGCATAGCCAAAAACCTGGGTCCCCGCCTCCGCGGGGATGAGCGGAAGTTGTTCGGATCATGCAGACCCTGAAAACCAAAGTCCTGATCATCGGCGCCGGCACCGGCGGCTATGTCGCGGGCATCCGTTGCGGCCAGCTGGGCCTGGACACCGTGCTGGTGGACGGCGGCGACGGCCTGGGCGGGACCTGCCTGAACGTCGGCTGCATTCCGTCCAAGGCCATCATCCACGCGGCGGGCAAGTATGAGACGGTGCTGAAAGCCGCCGGCGACGGCACGCTCGGCATCACCGCGTCGGCCCCGGCCATCGACCTGTCCAAGACGGTCGCGTGGAAGGACGGCATCGTCAAGAAGCTGAACGCCGGCGTCGCCGCCCTGCTGAAGAAGGCCAAGGTCAAGGTCATCAAGGGCTGGGCCGAGTTCTCGGACGCCAAGACCTGCCGCGTCGAGACCGCTGACGGCCCCATCCTCATCACCGCCGAACACGTCATCCTGGCCACGGGGTCGGAGCCGGTCGAACTGCCCTTCCTGCCGTTCGGCGGCGACGTCATCTCGTCCACCGAGGCCCTGAGCCTGCCGGAAGTGCCGAAGAAGCTGGTCGTCGTCGGCGGCGGCTATATCGGCCTGGAACTGGGCATCGCCTTCCGCAAGCTGGGCGCCGAGGTGGCCATCGTCGAGATGGCCGACCGCCTGCTGCCGCTCTACGACAAGGCCCTGACCGACCCGGTGCAGAAGTGGCTCGAGAAGCATGGCGTCGAGCTCTTCCTCGGCGCCCGCGCCGGCGGCTTCGGCGACGGAAAGCTGAACGTCACCAACAAGGACGGAAACCCGATGCAGCTGGACGCCGACAAGGTGCTGGTCACCGTCGGCCGTCGTCCGCGCACCAAGGGCTGGGGTCTGGAGACCATGGGCGTGGCCATGGACGGCCCCTTCGTCAAGATCGACAAGCGCTGCGCCACCAGCATGAAGAACGTCTGGGCCGTCGGCGACCTGACCGGCGAACCCATGCTGGCGCACAAGGGCTCGGCCCAGGGCGAGGTCGTGGCCGAGATCATCGCCGGCCATGACCGCATCTTCGATCCCGTCACCATCGCCGCCGTCTGCTTCACCGAGCCGGAGATCGTCTCGGCGGGCCTCGGCGTCGACGACGTCAAGGGCCGCGACGACGTGATCCAGTCCGTCTTCCCCTTCGCCGCCATCGGCCGCGCCCTGGCCATCGAGGCCGGCGAGGACGGCGGCTTCGTCCGCGTCATCGCCTCAAAGACCGACCACCGCATCCTGGGCATCCAAGCCGTCGGCCAGCACGTCTCCGAGATGTCCAACAGCTTCGCCCAGATGCTGGAAATGGGCGCCGTGCTGGAAGACGTGGCCGGAACCATCCACGTCCACCCGACCCTCGGCGAAGCCTTCCACGAGGCGTCCCTGCGGGCGCTCGGCCACGCCATTCACATCTAAGGGCGCTAACACTCGCGACGCGGTCGCTCGCTGCTTGAGCCCGTCTTCCTTCTCCCCTTGCGGGAGAAGGTGGCCGAGCGTCGCGAGGTCGGATGAGGGGTCTCTCAACCGGCAGCGGAACCCCTCATCCGTCGGCCTGCGGTCGCCACCTTCTCCCGCAAGGGGAGAAGGAACCGGCCCCGCTTGCCCGAAGCCGACGAAAGTCCGACCCTCCCGCAAACGGGAGGCTTCGATGAGCGCCGAGACCCACTACCTGGCCGTCTTCACCAGCGACAAGACCGGCCCCAAGTGGCGGGCCTGGCGCGCCATGAGCGAGGCCGAGCAGGCCGAGACGGCCCGCCTCGGCGTGGCCGCCGTCGCCGCCTGGGAAGAGGCGCACCGCGACTCCATCGTCTTTCAGGGCGGCCCGCTGGGCCCGACCAAACGCATCGGCGACGACGGCGAAGTGACGGACATGGTCAACCTGCTGACCGTCTTCATGGTCGTCCGCGCCGACAGCCACGAGGCGGCGGCCCGCCTGTTCGACAACCACCCGCACATGAGCATCTTCGTCTGCGACGGGGTGGAGGTGATGCCGGTGCTGGGGTGAGGCTCCCGGCGGCGGGGTCCAGTTCGGATCAGAAAACCAGTCGGCCGCGAGGTCGCGCCAGTCCGGGTTGTCCCGCTCGATCAGGGCCAGTTTCCAGTCGCGCAGCCACTTCTTGATGCGCCGCTCGCGCCGGATCGCTTCAAGCATCAGGGCGTGCTGCTCGAACCAGACCAAACGGGTGCAGTCGTTCTCGTCGGTGAAGCCGGGAAAGGCCCGCGCCCTGTGCTTCCACACGCGGCTTTCCAGATTGGAGGTCGAGCCGGTGTAGAGCGTCCCGTTCCGCCCGCTCGCCATGATGTAGGTCGCGATGAAGGTGCGGTAGGTCGCCATCCCCACAAGCTATGCCGCTACTTTGCTTTCGTCATCCTCCGGCGAAGCGAAGCGAAGACCGGGGGACCCAGCGGCGCCGAAGGCGATCTTAAGGCGGCCGTCGAGCGTGGATCTTTCGCGCTCCCGCGCGCCGCTGGGTCCCCCGGTCTGCGCCGCTGACGCGGCTTGCCGAAGGATGACGAGAAGGAAAGAAGCAGGCCCGCCGGAAACGATAAAATCAACCAACGTTCTCTGACTCGACTCCACACCTCAAATCGCCGATGTTCACCCTTCGTTCAGCGGAGATTTGTCATGGGCAAAAACACAGGCGACGGCTACCGCCAAGGCGCAGTGCGCGGGCGCACCCAGTTCCAGCATGAGAATGGGGACTGGCAAAAGCGCGACGAAGGCAACGGTCAGTTCATGGAGAGGAAGTCTTCTCCCGGACCGTTCAAGGGCGTTGCGAAAGAACCCGACGGACGGGACACAAAGAACTCGTAGCAAAAAGGGCCGCGATTTCGCGGCCCCTTTCTCAGATCACTGCAGCAAGGCGCTTGGGATCAATGCACCCGCGCCTTCCCGATCTCCAGCCCGTCGGCGCCGGCTGACACCGCCACCACGCTGCCGTCCTCGATCTCGCCGGCCAGCAGCTTTTTGGCCATGGGGTCGACCAGTTCTTTCTGGATGACGCGCTTCAGGGGCCGGGCGCCGTAGACGGGGTCGTAGCCCTTGTCGGCGAGCCAGGTCAGGGCGCTGTCGTCCAGGGCGAGGGTCAGGCGACGGTCGGCCATCAGCTTTTCCAGACGCGCCAGCTGGATGCGGACGATGCCGCCCATCTGTTCGCGGCCGAGGCGGTGGAACAGGATGATCTCGTCGATGCGGTTCAGGAACTCGGGCCGGAAGTGGGCGCGGACCTGTTCCATGACCAGGGGACGAACGGCCTCGACGTCCTCGCCCTCGGGCTGGTCGGCCAGATACTGGCTGCCCAGGTTGGAGGTCATGATGATCAGGGTGTTCTTGAAGTCGATGGTGCGGCCCTGCCCGTCGGTCAGACGGCCGTCGTCCAGCACCTGCAGAAGCACGTTGAAGACGTCGGGGTGGGCCTTTTCAACCTCGTCGAACAGGACGACCTGATAGGGGCGACGACGCACGGCCTCGGTCAGGGCGCCGCCCTCGTCGTAGCCGACATAGCCCGGAGGGGCGCCGATCAGGCGGCTGACCGAGTGCTTCTCCATGTATTCGGACATGTCGATGCGGGTGATGGCGTTGTCGTCGTCGAACAGATAGCCGGCCAGGGCCTTGGTCAGCTCGGTCTTGCCCACGCCCGTCGGGCCGAGGAAGAGGAAGCTGCCCAGCGGCTTGTTGGGGTCGTTGAGCCCGGCGCGGGCGCGGCGCACGGCGTCGGACACGGCTTCCAGCGCCTCGTCCTGCCCCACCACGCGGCGGCCCAGTTCGTCCTCCATCTTGAGCAGCTTTTCGCGCTCGCCTTCCAGCATCTTGTCGACGGGCACGCCGGTCCAGCGGCTGACCACGGCGGCGATCTGCTCGGCGTCGACGACCTCGGGCGTCAGTGGGGCGGCGACCGCCGCCGGGGATTCGAAGTCCGCGAGTTGCTTCTCAAGCTGCGGGATCTGGCCATAGGCGATCTCTGAGGCGCGGCCGAGGTCGCCGGCGCGCTGGGCGGCGGCCAGTTCGGCGCGCAGGCGGTCCAGAGTCTCGCGCAGTTGCGCGCCCTGACCCACCTTGTCCTTCTCCGACTTCCAGCGGGCGGTCATGTCGTCCGACTGACCTTCGAGGTCGATGATTTCGTCCTCGAGCTTTTCGAGACGCTGCTGCGAGGCGCTGTCGCTCTCCTTCTTCAGGGCCTCGCGCTCGATCTTGAGCTGGACCAGACGGCGGTCGATCTCGTCCAGAGCCTCGGGCTTGGAATCGACGGCCATGCGGACGCGCGAGGCGGCCTCGTCGATCAGGTCGATGGCCTTGTCGGGCAGGAAGCGGTCGGTGATGTAGCGGTTCGACAAGGTGGCGGCGGCGACGATGGCGCTGTCGCTGATGCGCACCCCGTGGTGGACCTCGTACTTTTCTTTCAGGCCGCGCAGGATCGACACCGTGTCCTCGACGGTGGGTTCGGCGACGAAGACCGGCTGGAAGCGACGGGCCAGGGCCGCGTCCTTCTCGACGTGCTTGCGGTATTCATCCAGCGTCGTGGCGCCGACGCAGTGCAACTCGCCGCGCGCCAGCGCAGGCTTCAGCAGGTTGGAGGCGTCCATGGCCCCGTCGCCCTTGCCGGCGCCGACCAGGGTGTGCATTTCGTCGATGAAGAGGACGATGCCGCCCTCGGCCTGGGCCACCTCGTTCAGCACGGCTTTCAGGCGTTCCTCGAACTCGCCGCGGTATTTGGCGCCGGCGATCAGGCTGCCCATGTCGAGCGACAGGACCTTCTTGTCCTTCAGGCTTTCGGGCACGTCGCCGTTGACGATGCGCAGGGCCAGTCCTTCGACGATGGCGGTCTTGCCGACGCCGGGTTCGCCGATCAGGACGGGGTTGTTCTTGGTGCGGCGGGCCAGGACCTGGATGGTGCGGCGGATCTCCTCGTCGCGGCCGATGACGGGGTCGACCTTGCCGTCGCGGGCGGCCTCGGTCAGGTCGCGGGCGTAGCGTTTCAGGGCGTCGTAGCCGTCTTCTGCCGAGGCGCTGTCGGCGGTCTTGCCCTTACGCATCTCGGTCACGGCTTCGTCCAGTTTCTTGGGCGTGACGCCGGCGGACTTCAGCGCCTCGGCGGCGGCCCCGCCCTCCTTGGCGATGGCGGCCAGCAGGCGTTCGGTGGTGACGAAGGCGTCCCCGGCCGATTTGGATGCTTGCTCGGCGGCGTTGAAGACACGCGCCGTGTCGCCGTCCAGATAGAGCTGGCCCGAGCCGCCCTCGACCTGGGGCCGCTTCTTCAGCAGGCCTTCGGTGACAAGTTCGACGGCGGACGGGTCGCCGCCGGCCTGATCGATCAGCTTGCGGGCCAGGCCGTCGCGTTCCTCCAGCAGCACCTTCAGCAGGTGCTCGGGCGCGAACTGCTGGTGCCGCCGGGCGAGCGCCAGCGACTGGGCGGATTGGACGGCCTGTTTGGCGCGGTCGGAATAGAGGTCGAGATTCATCGTGTGCAGTCCCCTCGGAAGGCGGAAAACCCACAAGGCGTCCTTCTGCGAAGCAACGCCTTGAGTTGTGTCAAACCGAGGTGGGTGTGGCCCATCGGACACGCAAGGGGCGACCCGATGGAACCTCAAGCGTAGCCTTGCGTTGGGGGCCCATGCTGACGACCAAGATGAACCCCCGCGTCTTCTGGGGGGCCAGCGCCATCGCGGGCGCCCTGCTTCTCCTCGCCCTGATCGCGCCCTCGACCTCCGGCCTGATTTTCGGCGCGGCCCAGGCCTGGGTGATCGACACCTTCGGTTGGTTCTATGTGGCCGTGGTCGCGGGCTTCCTGCTGTTTGTCACCGTGCTGGCCGTGGGGCCGACCGGGCGGCTGAAGCTGGGGCCGGACGACGCCGAGCCGGACTTCCCCTATGTCTCATGGCTGGCCATGCTGTTCGCGGCGGGCATGGGCATCGGCCTGATGTATTTCGCCGTGGCCGAGCCGGTGCAGCACTATATCGCCCCGCCCGAGGCGGCGCCCGGCACGGTAGACGCCGCGCGCGAGGCCATGGTCATCACCTATACCCACTGGGGCGTCCACGCCTGGGCCGTCTACGCCGTGGTAGGGCTGAGCCTCGCCTATTTCGCCCACCGCAAGGGCCTGCCCCTGACCATGCGCTCCAGCCTCTATCCCCTGCTGGGCAAGCGGGTGAACGGCTGGCTGGGCGATGCGGTCGACATCTTCGCCATCTGCGGCACCCTGTTCGGTATAGCCACCTCCCTGGGGTTGGGCGTGGCCCAGATGAACTCGGGGCTGCACTATGTCTTTGGCCTGCCCAGCAACGTCATCATGCAGGTCGGGCTGATCGCCGTGGTCATGGGAGCGGCGACGATCTCGGTCCTGACCGGGGTGGACAAGGGGGTGCGACGGCTGTCGGAACTGAACCTGGTCCTGGCCGTCTGCCTGATGCTGTTCGTCCTGGTCGCGGGGCCGACCCTCTTCCTGCTGCGGGCCTATGTGCAGAATTTCGGCCTCTATCTGGACCACTTCTTCGTGCGCACCTTCACCCTCTACGCCTATGAGCCGCGCGCCTGGATGGCGGACTGGACCCTGTTCTACTGGGCCTGGTGGATCGCCTGGTCGCCCTTCGTGGGCATGTTCATCGCCCGCATTTCGCGCGGGCGCACGGTGCGGGAGTTCCTGATCGGCGTGCTGCTGGTCCCGTCGGCCTTCACCTTCCTGTGGATGACGGTCTTCGGCAATTCGGCCATGAGCCTGGACCTCGGGGTGGCGGCAGGAGCCATTTCGGAGGCGGTCCAGACCGACCTGTCGACGGCCCTGTTCCACTTCTTCGAATACCTGCCGGGCACGGCCGTCACCTCGCTCCTGGCCATCGCCCTGGTGGCGGTCTTCTTCGTCACCTCGGCGGATTCGGGGTCACTGGTCATCGACACCCTGGCCTCGGGCGGGGCCGAGGACACCCCGCGCTGGCAGAGGATCTACTGGTGCGTGCTGCAAGGTCTGGCGGCGGCCCTGCTGCTGCTCGCGGGCGGCCTGGGCGCCCTGCAGGCGGCGACCCTGGTGGCGGCCCTGCCCTTCGCCGTCATCATGATCCTGGCCTGTTTCGGTCTGGCGCGGCAGATGAACGCCGACCTCAAGGGCGAGGCGCTCGAGACCGAGGCCCCGCCGATCGGCGAACGGCTGAAGCGCATCTTCTCGCCTGCCAGCCGCAAGGACATCGCCCGTCAGATCGAGCGCCAGGCCGCCCCCGCCCTGGTCGAGGTGCGCGACGCCCTGTCCAATGAAGGGGTGGACCACAGTCGCGTCGAGGCCGACGAGAACGGGGTCTGGCTGGTGGTCGAGCACGCCAACGGCCGCGACTTCCTCTATCGCATCGGCGCCCGTTCGCGCCCCTTGCCGGCCCTGACGGCGCTGGAGGCGCCCGAGGGACGCCGCGCCCTGGAATGGCGGATGACGGCCCAGACCGGAGACGGCAGCCGGCCGCGCGACCTGACCGGCTTCACCCGCACGCAGATCGTCGCCGACGTGCTGGACCACCTGCAGAGGTGGCGGCTGGCGGCCTAGGCTCTTGGCCCGGCGGAGCGGCGGCGCTAGCGTCGCCGTTCAGTTTTCGGGAGTCTGCCCATGTCCATCCGCCTGTCGCGCCGCGCGGCGTTGATTTCCTCCGCCGTCGCCACGACCAGCGCCGCCCTGCCCGGCCTGGCCCTGGCCCAGACCCGCGCCGACACGCGCTCGGACGAGGAGATCGCCGCCGCCGCCGACGCCTGGGTGCAACGCTGCATGGCCGCCTGGCCCGAGCAGCCCGCCGTGTCCCTGGCCCTGGTCCGCGACGGCAAGACGGTGCTGGCCAAGGGCTATGGCGTGCGCCGTCAGGGCAGGAACGAGCCCGCAGACGAACACACCCTGTTCGCCATCGCCTCCAACTCCAAGAACGTCACCGCCGCCTGCCTGGCCATCCTGGTCGACGAGGGCAAGGTGAAGTGGGACGAGCCGATCAGGACCTATCTGCCCGGCTTCACCCTGTCGGACCCGATGGTGGGCGAACGCATCACGGTGCGCGACACCCTGAGCCACCGCGCCGGTTTCGGCCTGGGGGCCGGCGACCTGCTGTTCTGGCCCAACAGCGACCGCACGCGCGCCGAGGTCCTGGCCCAGGCCGCCTTCGTGCCCATCGAGGACGGCTTCCGCGAGGACTACCACTACTGCAACCTGATGTTCGTGGTCGCGGGCGCGGTCATCGAAAAGGTGTCCGGCCTGTCGTGGGAGGATTTCGTCCAGACCCGCATCTTCGACCGCGTGGGCATGAGCGAAAGCGTGCCCCTGGCGCGTCTGGCCGACCCCAAGAAGAGCGCCCTGCCACACGGCCGCGTCGGCCCGCCCCTGCGCTATCAGGGGGCGATGACCCAGATCGCCGAGTCGATCGTCGAGGTGTGGAACTGGGATTCGGCGGCGGCGGCGGGCGGCATCTGCGCCAGCGCGACGGACTGGGCCAAGTGGATCGCCGTGCGTCTGAACGACGGCAGACTGGCCGACGGCTCGCGCCTGTTCTCCGAAGCCGCCGCGCGCGAGATGTACAAGCCCAACATCATCGTCTCGTCGTCGAACGGGCCGACGGCGGAACTGCCCAACCGCGCCGTGGCCTCGACCTACGCCATGGGCCTGCAGGTGCAGGACTATCGCGGCGAGCGACTGGCCACCCACGGCGGCGGCTCGCCGGGCGGCATTTCCTCCACCGTCCTGATCCCCGGCCGCAAGATCGGCTTCTCGGTCTTCACCAACGCCGAGGAGAGCTTCCTGCTGCGCGCCCTGCGCTCGGGCCTGTCGGACATCGCCATGAACCAGGTCGACGTCGACTGGATCGCCGATTCCAAGAAGCGCGAGGCCGAGGGGACCGAGAAGTCGCTCAAGGCCGCCGTCGAGATCGACGCCAAGCAGGCGGCGGGCGCCCCGCCCTCCATGCCGCTGGACGCCTATGTCGGCACCTGGCGCGACCCCTGGTACGGCGACATCACCATCGAGCAGAAGACCGAGGGACGCGGGCGCAACAGGAAGACCGGCCTGTGGCTGGCCTTCACCCACACCCCGGCGCTGAAGGGCTGGCTGGAGCCCTATGACGGCGAGACCTTCCGCACCCGCTTCCCCGACAAGCGCGAGGAGGACGCCTTCATCACCTTCGATATCATGACCGCCAAGCCGGCGACCGCGACGCTGAAAGGCGTCTCGCCGGACATCGACTTCAGCTACGACTACCAGGACCTGCGGCTGACGCGGGTCTGAACGCCCTAACCCTTCTCCCCTTGCGGGAGAAGGTGGCTCGCGAAGCGAGACGGATGAGGGGTTTCTGGCGAGCAGCCACATCACCCTCATCCACCGTCGCAAGACCCCTCATCCGGCCCTGACGGGCCACCTTCTCCCACAAGGGGAGAAGGGCTCAGGTCAGCGCGCCGGACGTTGACCCGCTTCCAGGATCGGCATGCCCGCCTCGGTCGGGATGTAGATGGTCTGGCGGCCTTCCTTGCCGGCGGTTTCCTGCAGCATGTTGATGTAGGACCAGCGCAGATAGGCCTCGGGGCCGCCCAGGGCCTCGGCCATGATGCGGTTGGCCTCGTTGGCGCCCTTGGCGCGCTCGATCTCGGCGGCGGCGGTCAGCTTGGCGGAATCCAGGGCGGCCTGAGCCTCCAGCACGCGGATGCGGCGGTTCTGCACCGCCTCTTCGTAGGCCGCCTTGCCCGCCATCTGCTTGGAATAGACGTTGTAGGTCGGGAAGCCGACCAGGACGACGGCGATCAGGACGCCGATGGCGATGATCGAACCGATAGTGAAACCAATGCCGCGCATGCGAGCCTCCCCTGAATTCTGAACAGGCTTCAGGGTGGACGCCGCCTGCAGCCGCGGTCAAGGGGCGACGCTCGGCCTCAGCGCGCGGCGGGAACCAGCTCGATCAGGTCCAGATTGGACTCGTTCGCGGGCCAGGGAATGGCCAGACGCCAGCGCTGTTCGCCGATGCGCTCGACCACGCCGACCATGTCGCGATCGGGCCGCCGACCATAGGCGCGGGCGGCGGGTTCGGAAGCCAGGGCCATCGAACCGAGGAAGACCATGTGGCGGTCGTTCTCAGGATACAGCAGACCGCTCGGCCGCTGGGACCCCGTCAGCTTGGAGAATTTCAGGCCGCCGGCGGTCTGTTCGATACGGCAGGCGAACCAGCCGTAGACCACATAGCCCAGCCCCTCTTCGCCGCCCTGCGACCCCAGCTTGATGGTGCGGCAGCGATAGGCGCCGACCGGCGGCGTCACCGAGGGCCGCGCCGCGCCGGGAACGATCAGATCCCCGAGCGCGGACAGGTCGCCCGAGCCAGGCTGACGCCTGGCCTGCTGCAGGGCCAGGGTCCAGGCGGCGTCGCGGCGTTGGTAACGATCACGGTCGGAAGCGGTGATGACCCCGCGCCAGTCGCTGAGAACGGCGCCGCTCGGCGCATCCGGCACAGACGGCGGCGGAGGGGGCGGCGGCGGGGGCGTAGTCGCGCAACTCGCCAGCAGGGCCGTCGCCAACAGACTCGGGATCAGGGCGCGAGGCCCCCTCGCCTTGGATCGCGAAATACCGGCCGACGAGCGTGACATGGGCTCTCCCTCACACAGGGTCGAAAAAGCCCCTCGCCCCTAGGAAGCCCTACCGGCGCGCCGCGTCAACCCCGGCGGGCGGCGACACCGTTCGCCCGACCGCGTCAGGCGGCGTCCGCGTCGGCGTCTCCGCATGCGTCTGGAGCCTCGACATCCGATGTCAGCGCCCGCGACAGGGCCTGGGCCAGGGCCGGGATCTGCAGGGGCTTGGTCAGGTATTCGAGGAAGCCCGCCTCGCGTCCGCGCCGGATGTCGGCGAAGGCGGCGCTCGCAGACAGGGCCAGGACGGGAAGGCCGCGCGTCAGCGGGTCTTCGGCCAGCCGCGCCTTGACCTCGAACCCGTCCATGCCCGGCAGGTTGATGTCCAGGATGACGACGTCGGGCCTCAGGTCGCGCGCCAGGGCCAGCCCCTCCGGCCCCGTTTCGGCGACATGCAGCCGCATCCCGCCCAGGGCCGTGATCACATGGCGCATCAGGGCGATGTTGGACGGATTGTCCTCGACATAGAGCAGGGTGGCGTCAGGCAGGGTCATCCTCGGCGCGAAGGATGCGGTCACGGTGCGCGGCGCCTCGGTCGCGGCCGGCAGGCGGACGGTGAAAACCGCCCCTTCGCCCTCGCGACTGTCGCCGCCCAACTGTCCGCCCATGGCCTCGATCAGACGCCGCGCCACGGCCAGGCCCAGACCCGCGCCCGGGACCTCCGAAGCTTCGCGGCCGAGGCGATTGAAGGGCTGGAACAGGCCGTCCATGTGCGCGGCGGGCAGGCCCGGCCCGGTGTCATGAACACTGAGGCTGACCCCCTCGGCCGACTGACGCGCCTCGATCAGCACCACGCCGCCGGGGCGATTGTATTTGACGGCGTTGGCGACCAGGGCGGTCAGCACCTGCCGCAGGCGCTCTCGATCGGCCAGGGCCGCCAGGCCGGCGACAGGCGGCGGCTCGCGCAGTTCGATTCCCGCCGCCTCGGCCATGGGACGCAGGGTCTCGCAGACCTGTCGCGCCACCAGCAGGGGATCGACGCGCTCCACGTTCAGAGCCAAACGCCCGCCCTCGATGTCGGCCAGGTTCAGCACCTCGTCGACCAGGGTCAGCAGCCGGGCGCCGGCGGCGCGGATCTGCTCCAGGGCCTGATGCTGGCGATGGGTCAGGGGCTCGTGCGCCTCGTTCAGGCGCATCAGGTCGGAAAAACCGATGACGGCGTTCAGCGGGGTGCGCAGTTCGTGGCTCATGCTGGCCAGGAACTCGGTCTTGGCCCGGTGCGCCGCCTCGACCTGGGCGGCCTGGCCCTCGGCGACGGTCAGGGCGGTCTGTAGCTCGCGCGCGCGCTGCTCAGTCCGCGCCTCCAGGGTGGCGTTCAGCCGCCGCAGGGTCGCCGCCTCGCGCCTGGCCCTGATCGCGAGCCTTATCCCCGCCCAGCAGCCGGACAAGGCCAGAGCGACCACCACCAGAACGAGTTCCATCGCACGTCCTCCCGATGCCTCGAGAATGACGCCCATAGATTGCGGTTATGTAAATATACGCGCTAAAGTTGCGCGTCGAGGATCAGCCCTCGTCGGCGGCGGGTTCGACCTTGCGACGCGGGGCGCGACGCTTGGGCGCCGGCGCCTCTTCCGAAACCTCGGCCTCGTCCGCAGCCGGCGTCGAGGGACGTGTCAGGAAGCCGGGCAGGCCCATGCCGTCGCTGACGTCGCTGTCGGCGGGCGCTTCGGCCGGGACGCGTTCGGCGCGCGGACGGCGCGGGGCGCGGGCCGGACGGGCCTCGGCCTCTTCGGCGACAGGCGCGGGCTCGCCAGCGGCCGGTTCGGCGGCGGCGTCGGGGACGTATTCAGCCTCGGCCAGGGCGCGAGCTTCGTCCTCGGGCGTGGCCTCGCCAGCCTCGAAGCGGCGGTTGCGTTCTTCGCGGCGACGCTCCCAGCGCTCGCGGCGGGTTTCGCGGCGGCCGCCTTCGCGGTCGCCCTCGGCGCGGGGCTCGCGGTCGTCGGCGCGCGGCTCACGCGGTTCACGTTCGGCGCGCGGTTCGCGATCACGATCACGATTGTTGTCGCGGTCCCGGTTGTAGTCGCGGTCACGGTCGCGATTGGCGTCGCGTTCGGCGCGCTCGGCCTGACGACGGGCGTCGTCCTCGGCCTTCTGTTGTTCAGCCTGGGCGGCGGCGATGATGGCGGCGGCCTGGGCGCCCGACTCGTCCTCAAAGTCGATGTCGAAGCCCTGACCGGCCAGCTCGCGCTGAGCGATCTCGCTCACCGGGCGCTGCGGCTGCAGGGCGCGCAGGACGCGGAAATAGTGTTCAGCGTGCTGGGTGTAGTTCTCGGCCAGGACGCGGTCGCCGGCGGCCGAGGCGTCGCGCGCCAGCTGCATGTAGCGTTCATAGACGGTCTGGGCGTTGCCGCGGACCTTGATGTTCTCAGGCCCTTGCGAATCCCACGACCGGTTCGGGTTGGTCGCATTGGCGTTGTTGCCGCCGCCGCCGGGCTTCCGGTTGCGTCCGCGCTGACGCTTCATGCCCTTGAAATCTCTCATCGGAGCTTACCGTGCTGGTGCGGGCCGCCGTCGTTCAAGGACGGGCAGGACCCAGTTCGTCGTTCCGTTCGGTCGGGGCCAATCCCCGTATCGATGTGCTCGGAAAACCGTTCGCCGCCCTGTGGTCCGCCGGGCCGACCGGCCCGACCGTCACTGGCCCAGACGCGCTTGAGCGAGCAAACCTGCCCGAAAAGGATGCGTTTGAGTGGGAGACAAGAAAGGACTTAGCGCGCGACGAAGCGGTTTCCAAGGCTTTTGTTGCGCGGCCCTTGCGACCCGGATCAGGCCTCGGGGATCGGATCGACGCGCGGGTCAGGGCCGTTGGTGACGACGCGGTCGCGCTCGCCCAGGTCCTTGACCACCTTGACGCCGGTGAAGCCCGCCGCCTCGAACAGGGCCTTGACCGCCTCGCCCTGATCCCAGCCGATTTCGACGGCGAAGACGCCTTCGGGCCGCAGGATGCGCGCGATCTCGGGGGCCAGGTCGCGATAGGGCTGCAGGCCGTCCGGGCCGCCGTCCAGCGCCAGATGCGGATCATGCTCGCGCACTTCCGGGTCCAGACCGGCGATGTCGGCGGTGGGGATATAGGGCGGGTTGGACACCACCAGGTCGAAGCTGTCGTCGGCGAATCCGGCGGCCCACTCGGTGCGGATGAAGGTGCAGCGGTCGTTCAGATCCAGGTTGGCGGCGTTCTCGCGCGCCACGGCGAGGGCCTCGGTCGAGATGTCTGTGCCGACGCCGCGCGCGCCAGGACGCTCCATCAGGGTCGCCAGCAGGATGGCGCCCGAGCCGGTGCCCAGATCGATGAAGTCGAAGGCGCGCTGCGGCGCATAGGCGCGGACAATCACGTCCAGCAGGGTCTCGGTGTCCGGGCGCGGGCTGAGCACGTCGGGGGTGACGTTCAGCATGATCTTCCAGAAGCCCTTCCTGCCCAGGATGCGCGACACCGGCTCGCGCTTCAGGCGACGCGCGACCATGGCCTCCAGAGCAGCGAACTTGTCGGCGTCGATGACGCGGTAGGGATCGGTCAGAATGTCGACGCGGCCCGCGCCGGTCGCGGCCTCCAGCAGCAGGCGGGCGTCGATCGACGGGCTGTCGATGCCGGCGGCTTTGAACTGGGCTTGCGCGCCCTTCCAGGCGGAGAGCAGGGTCGGGGCGGCGGGGGCGTTTTCGGACATGATCGCTGATTGGCCCCTGCGGCGGGCGATTTCAAGACGGAACGCAGTCGGAGCGTGGCCGTTGAGGGGCGGATGGGGATGCAGAACCTTTTGAAACGCGCGCCACGTCGGCGCGATGGCGGCGGCGCGGTCTGGCGCTATCTGGGCGCGGCGGCGGGCGGGCTGGCGGCCGGGGCCACGGCGGCGCACCTGCTCTATACCCAGGGTCACAAGTACGGCGTCGAGTTGAGGCCCAAACGCCCCGAGCCCCTGCCCCCGCGCGATCCCACGCCTGAGGATTATGACGCCGAGGAGCCCGGTCGCGGGCGGCTGGCGCAGCATCCGACCCGCATTCCGCGCAAGGGCTGGACCGACATCGCCTGGCGAACGGGCATGGGCTATTTCGGCGACCGGGTCGGCTTCGTCGCCGGGGGCGTGACCTTCTTCATGCTGCTGGCCCTGTTCCCGACGCTCGGCGCCTTCGTCACCATCTATGGCCTGTTCGCCGATCCGGCCGACGCCTGGAACCAGTTGAGCTTCCTCTACGAGGTCCTGCCCTCGAACGTGGCCCAGTTCCTGGGAGCCGAGATGACCCGTCTGGCGGGCGGCTCGACTGGGCAGCTGACCTTCACCCTGGTCTGGACCCTGGCCCTGTCGCTGATGGCGGCCAACGGCGGGGTGAAGACCCTCTTCTATGGCCTTAACCTCGCCTATCACGAGGTCGAGCGGCGCAATATCCTGACCTACAACCTGCTGTGCATGGGGGTCACCGTCTCGGGTCTGCTGGCGGTGCTGCTCAGTTCGGCCCTGGTGGTCGGCGTGCCCGTGGTCCTGTCCGTCTTCGGCCTGGAAGAGGAATGGGCGCATCTGGCGCCCCTGCGCTGGCCCCTGCTCTACCTCGGCTATGTCGGGGCGCTCGCCCTGATCTATCGCATCGGGCCGTGCCGGGCGCGGGCGCGCTGGCGCTGGCTGACGCCGGGGGCTCTGTTCGCGGCGGCGCTGAGCCTGCTGGTGTCCTTCCTGTTCAGCTGGTTCCTGAGCCACTTCGTGCGCACCGATTCCTATGGACCGCTGGCGGCGGCCATGGGTTTCCTGCTGTGGACCTGGTTCTCGGTTCAGGTGATCCTGATGGGCGCCCGTCTGAACGCCGAGATCGAGCACCAGACGGCGCTGGACACCACCACCGGCGCGCCCCTGCCTCTCGGCGAGCGCGGCGCGGTCATGGCGGATTCGGTCGGCCCGCGCCGCGGCAATCCGGCAGCCCTGGCCTTCACTCTGAAATACGCCGAGGCCCTGGGGGACCGGGTGCTGAGGCGGCGTATCAAACGCCGCTAGAGGCTTAGCTGAACTCGGCTTCCAGATCGGCCAGGCGCGCGGCCTGATCCTCGGCGATCAGGGCGTTCAGCAGGGGATCGATGTCGCCTTCCATGATCTGGGGAAGGCTGTGCAGGGTCAGGTTGATGCGGTGATCGCTGACCCGCCCTTGCGGATAGTTGTAGGTGCGGATGCGCTCGGACCGATCGCCGGAACCGACCTGCGACTTGCGCGCGTCGGAACGGGCCGTGTCCTTCATCTGGCGCTGCATGTCGTAAAGGCGCACCCGCAGATTCTTCATCGCCTTGTCGCGGTTGACGTGCTGCGACTTCTCCGACGAGGTGACGACGATCCCGGTCGGGAAGTGGGTGATGCGCACCGCCGAGTCGGTCTTGTTGACGTGCTGGCCGCCCGAGCCCGAGGCCCGGAAGGTGTCGATGCGGATGTCCTTGTCGTGGATCTCGATCTCCACGTCCTCGACCTCGGGCAGGACCGCGACGGTGGCCGCCGAGGTGTGGATGCGCCCCTGGGTCTCGGTCGCCGGAACCCGCTGGACGCGGTGAACGCCGCTTTCGAACTTCAGCCGCCCGAACACGCCCTCGCCGGTGACGGTGGCGATGATTTCCTTGTAGCCGCCGGCTTCGCCCTCGGTGGCGCTGTCGACCTCGACCCGCCAGCCGCGCGAGGAGGCGTAGCGCGAATACATGCGGAACAGGTCGCCGGCGAAGATGGCCGCCTCGTCC
>RCUP01000210.1_pt1 | contig 52955 bp, 49 predicted proteins | sample 2166341 | NCBI WGS metagenome assembly RCUP01 (sample SAMN09932325, study PRJNA488358) | compost metagenome | isolation source: compost soil in succinonitrile-enriched | place: Germany: Experimental Botanical Garden | reverse complement strand
GGCGCGAGCGGACGGAGGGCGGCGTGACGCGCGGGGTGGAGACGCTGAGCGCGACCGTGCGGGCCGATCCGCGGCTGACCGAGGGGCTGGTGGTGCGCTTCGGCGGGGCGGACTGGGGCGTCGTCGGGATTGAGGCCGATCCCAAGGCGGCAGGGCGGGCAAGGCTGAACCTGGAGCGGGCGCGATGAGGGATCATGAAGGGGCGCTGGTGAAGGCGCTGATCGCCTGGCTGAAGGGCGACGGGGGCTTGCAGGCGCTGTTGGGCGATCCGGTCCGGGTCTGGGATCAGCCGCCGGAGGAGCCCGCGTTTCCGCATCTGCTGATCGGTAAGGGCGAGAGCCGGGGGCTGAATGCGGACGGCGGCGGGGTCGAGCATCGGCTGACCCTGACGTGTGCGAGCCGGTTTGCGGGCATGGAAGAGGCGCGGGCGGTGGCGGCGGCGGTGCGGGCGCGGGTCGCCGATGCGCCGCTGGAGACCGACGGGGTGAGGGCGGTCAGCCTGGGCGTGACCTTTACCGATGTGTTTCGCAGCGCGGACTTGAAACGGGCTTGGGCGGTGATGCGGCTGCGGGCCGTGACGGAAGAAGTTTAGACCCTCTCCCGGCGGGAGAGGGCTTGAGCCTCGGAGAGCCGAAGGCGCTCCGCAAGGCGAAAGGGTGAGGGGCTACGGGTCCAGTCGGCGTGAGCCGTGGCGCGACGGCTTACGCCGACGGCCGGGGACGACCCTCATCCGGCCCTTCGGGCCACCTTCTCCCATCGGGAGAAGGGTTCAGGAAACCAAGCGAGGACATCATGACGGCGCAACGGGGCAAGGACATCCTGCTGAAGATCGAGGGCGCGGCTGGCGTCTTTACGACGGTGGCGGGTCTGAGGGCGCGGACGATTTCGCTGAACGCCAGGACGGTGGACGCCACGGACGGCGACAGCGCCGGGCGCTGGCGCGAGCTGCTGGCGGGTGCTGGGGTCAAGTCGGCGGCGGTGTCGGGGCAGGGAATTTTTCGCGACGCGGCGTCAGACGCCCTGATCCGCGAGGCCTTCTTCGAGCAGGCGGCCAAGACGTGGCGGCTGATTGTGCCGGACTTCGGGGTGCTGGAGGGGGCCTTTCTGGTGGCGGCGCTGGAATACGCCGGCGAGCACGAGGGAGAGGCGAGCTTTGCGCTGAGCCTGGCCAGCGCGGGTGAGATCAGTTTCTCGGCGCTGTGAGAAGATGAGGCTTTCCTCCCCATTTCATGGGGAGGTGGCGCGGGCGCGCTGCGGCCGTGACGGAGGGGGCGTCTCGACGGGAGAAGGCGGCGTCGCCCCCTCCACCGCTTCGCGGTCCCCCTCCCCATGAAATGGGGAGGAAAGAAGATGGTGAACGGCGTGCGGGGCGAGGCGGTCGCGGTCTTGGCGGGGGCGGAGCGGAGGCTGTGTCTGACGCTGGGGGCGCTGGCCGAGATCGAGACGGGGCTGGGCGTGGCCGGGATGGCGGCGTTGGCCGAGCGGATGAAGGCTCTGTCGGCGCGGGATCTGATGGTGGTGCTGGCGGCCTTGCTGCGCGGCGGGGGCGAGGGGGTGTTGGCGGACGGGCTGGCGAGCGCCGCTGTCGATCCGCGCGAGGCGGCGGAGGCGGTGGCGAAGGCTTTTGCGGCCGCCGCATGACGCCCCAGGACCGGCAATGGGCCGAGATGTTGCAGGCGGCGGCGCGGATGGGCGTGGGACCCGAGGGGTTCTGGCGGCTGTCGCTGAAGGAGTGGCGGATGCTGACGGCCGGGCCGGCGCAGGCGGCGCCGCTGGGGCGCGGCGAACTGGAACGGATGAGGGAGATGTGGCCGGATGACTGACAGTTTCAGGCCGGACGGGATCGACGCCGTGCCGGTGAAGGCGGCGGAGGCGGCGGCGGCGCTGGAGGCCTTGCGGGAGCCGGCGGAGCGGGCGGCGGCGTCCATTGAGGACGCGTTCGGACGGGCGGGCGAGAGCCTGACGCGGTCGCTGACGCGGGCGGCGGCGGACGGGGAGGTGACGCTGGCCGAACTGGCGCGGGCGGTGCTGGGCGCGGTCAATGCGGCGGCGGGCGCCGGGCGCGGCGGAGGCCTGTCGGACGCGATCTCGGCGGTGATGAACAGTTTCGGCGGGGCGCGGGCCGAGGGCGGGCCGGTGCTGGGCGGCGGGGCCTATCTGGTCGGCGAGCGCGGGCCGGAGGTGTTTCGACCGGCGGGCGCGGGGAGCATCGAAGCGGTGGGCGGCGGAGCTGGCGTGACGGTCAATGTCAGTGTGGACGGCGGGGCGCAGGGCCTGCTGCGGTCCGAGGCGCAGATCGCGCGGATGTTGGCGCGGGCGACGGCCCTGGGCGCGCGAAGGCTGTAGGGGCGTGTTTCCCTCGACGCATTCCAGTCTCCAGAGACCTAAGGGATGGGGTCTGCCTACACCCCCACCCAACCCTCCCCCCTCGAGGGGGAGGGCTTACTGAAGTCATGAAAAAGGGGCGCTCCGAAGAGCGCCCCTTGAACCTACTCGCCCTTGGGATTGGGGCCGTATTTGTTGTCGCCGCGCTGGCTGTCGCCGATGCCGAGCCAGAGCCAGAAACCGAGGCTGACCAAAACGGCCAGGAACATGAGGCCGAAGGCGGCGCCGCCGGTGGCGAGCAGGGTTTCGGGGTCCATCGACTGCATGGCGTTGGGGTCGGTGATGACCGCCAGACCGAAGGCGGCGACCATCATGCCCATGGCGCCGTACCAGAAGACCCAGGGGATCACGACCAGCCAGCCGGGCTTACCCATGTCGTGGAAGCGCTTGAAGCCGATCGCCAGGTGAGGAACCAGGAGGATCAGGCCGAGGAAGAAGCTGACCGCGGGGAAGAAGCTGCAGACGATGCCCAGCACCAGAAGAATGGCCCAACTGATCCAGAAGTGCTGGCGGCGCAGACGGCCCTTGAACGAGAGCATGGCGCTCTTGATGTCGTAGCCGCCGCCGGTGTCGCGGGCGACGTACGAGGAAGCGGCGGCGGCGCCGAAGGCGGCGGCGGGATCGGCCGCCAGGACGGTGACCAGGGTCGCCTCGACGCCTTCAGCGGCGAAATCGACGCGTGCGCCGGGGCGGATGACGCCGCCGGCCTGAATCGCCGAACGGGCGAAGCCGTAGCGGATGCTGTCGTCGCCGCTGATCAGGCCGGTGCCTGACACATCGTCGTAGCTGAGAATTTCACCGCGCACTCGGAAGTCTCCTGAATCTGAACGGCCCCCGGCCGCTTTGACGCGAGCATGACCGAGCGCCGGTTTCCCGACAACCCGAAGCGTGACCTTGGGGCAGATTTTCTGCGAACAAATCGCAGCTTGTCTCGGAATGGCGCAGTTCAAGACACAAGCGAGGATGCATGGCCTTTCACGAGGTGCGCCTGCCGGCGCGGCTGGCGTTCGGATCGACCGGCGGGGTCGAGCGACGGACGGAGATCACCACCCTGGGGTCTGGCTTCGAGCGGCGTTCGACGCCCTGGGCCGAGGGGCGTCGGCGCTATCTGATCGGGGCGGGGCTGAGGTCGCTGGACGACATGGCGGCGTTGACGGCCTTTTTCGAGGCGCGGCGCGGGCGGCTGTACGGCTTCCGGTTTCGTGACTTCGCCGACTTCAAGAGCTGTGCGCCGGGCGAGGCGGTCGCGGCGACGGACCAGAGGATCGGGACGGGTGACGGGGCGCGGCGCAGCTTTGGGCTGAGCAAGGCCTACGGCGACCATGAGCGGCGGATTGCGAAGCCGGTCGAGGGGTCGGCAAGGGTGGCGGTCGGGGGCGTGGAGACGACGGCCTTTTCGGTTGATCAGGTGACGGGGGAGGTGACGTTGGCTGTGGCGCCGACTCCGGGCGCGGCGGTGACGGCGGGGTTCGTCTTCGACGTGCCGGTGCGGTTCGACGCCGACCGGATCGAGGTGACGCTGGAGAGTTTCGGCGCCGGGCGGATGGTCGCCATGCCGCTGATCGAGGTGCGGGTCTAGGCATGCGCGACATACCGAACGAACTGGCCGACCGCATCGAGAGCGGGGCGGCGATGCTTTGTCATGCCTGGGTGCTGAGGCGGGGCGACGGCGCGGTGATGGGCTTCACCGATCATGATCGGGATCTGAGCGTCGAGGGCGTGGTTTGTCGCGCGGGCAGCGGCTGGACGGCGGGGGCCGGGGAGGGCGCGGTCGGCCTGGCGGCAGGGGGACTGTCGGCGTCGGGCGGTCTGGACGATGAGGCGATCACCGAGGGCGACATCGCGACGGGGCTCTATGACGGGGCGCGGGTCGAGCTGTGGCGCGTGGACTGGACCCGGCCGGAACTGCGCGTGCGGCTGTGGGCCGGGACGCTGGCGCGGATACGCAGGGAGAACGGGGCCTTTGTGGCCGATCTGGACGGACCGATGGCGGGCCTGGAGCGGGTCGTCGGGCGGACCTATGGCCGGACCTGCGACGCCGTGCTGGGCGATGGGCGCTGTGGCTTGAGCGTCGAGAGCATCGCCGGACGGCGTTGCGACAAGCGCTGGGCGACCTGTTCGAAGACGTTCGGCAACGGCGTCAACTTCCAGGGCTTCCCCGACATTCCGGGCGACGACTTCATCGCCGCGCGACCGGCGACGGCGGGGCGGCACGACGGCGGGAGCCGGCGATGAGAGGGCGCGCGGGTGATTTGCCAGGCGCCCCCACCCGGTCGCTGCGCGACCACCCTCCCCATGAAGGGGAGGGAGAGGCGATGCGGCGTCTGGTTCTCGGCGCCGCGCGGGGCTGGCTGGGGACGCCCTATCGGCATCAGGCCAGCGTGAAGGGCGAGGGGGCGGACTGTCTGGGGTTGGTGCGCGGAGTGTGGCGCGAGGTGGCGGGGGAGGAGCCGGAGGCGCCGCCGCCCTATCGCGCCGACTGGGCCGAGGTGGGGGGCGAGGAGACGCTGTTGCACGCGGCGCGGCGCTGGCTGGTCGAGATCAGGCCGGAGGCGGCGCGCCCCGGCGACGTGCTGCTGTTCCGCATGAGCGCGGGCTGTCCGGCCAAGCACTGCGCCATCCTGTCGGACGACGGCGGGCCGGAGCCGAGGATGATCCACGCCTACTGGGGACGGTCGGTGGTGGAGAGCTGGATGGGGCCGTGGTGGCGGCGAAAACTGGTCGCGGCCTTCCGTTGGCCGCAGGAGATGTGAATGGCGCAGGTCGTTCTGAGCAATCTGGGTCAGCATTTCGGCGGGCCGATCGGGTCCTTCATCGGCTCGACCGTCGGGCGGATGATCGACGATCGGGTGATCGGCAGCTTGTCGCCGGCGCGGCAGAAGGGGCCGAGGCTGGAGGCGCTGAGCCTGCAATCCTCGGCGGACGGGGCGCCGATGGCTTGCGTCTTCGGACGGGCGCGCGTGGCGGGACAGGTGATCTGGGCCGCGCGGTTCCTGGAGAAGCGCCATGAGCGCTCGGGCGGCAAGGGCGGGCAGAGGACGGTCGAATACGCCTATTCGCTGAGCTTCGCCGTGGCCTTGGGCGAGGGGCCGATCGACGGGGTGGGGCGGGTCTGGGCCGACGGCCAGCCGCTGGACCTGACCGGCGTGACGATGCGGGTGCATCGCGGGACGCAGGATCAGACGCCGGACCCCTTAATCGAGGCGGTCGAGGGGGCGGCGCCCGCCTATCGCGGCACGGCCTATGCCGTGTTCGAGGATCTGCCGCTGGGGGCGTTCGGCAATCGCGCGCCGCAGCTGGCGTTCGAGGTGTTTCGCCGGGCGCCGGGCGAGGCGCGGCTGGAGGACTTGCTGGAAGGGGTGTGTCTGATTCCCGGCGCGGGAGAGTTTTGCCTGGCGACCGAGGCGGTGATGCGTCGCGAGGGGCTGACGAAGAGCAAGCCTGAAAACGTCCATCACGCCGAGGGGCGGGCGGACCTGCTGGTCTCGCTGGATCAGTTGATGGTCCAGGCGCCGAACCTGAAGCGGGTCAGTCTGATCGTCGGCTGGTTCGGCGACGACGTGCGCGTGGGTCATTGTCGCATCCGGCCGGGCGTGGAGAACCGCACCAAGACGACCGAGCCGATGTCGTGGAAGGTCGCGGGTCTGCAGCGCGGCGAGGCGCATCTGATTTCCAGGGTCGATGACGGCGCGGGTGGGGAGGGGCCGGCCTATGGCGGGACGCCGTCCGACGAGAGCGTGCGGCAGGCGATCCGGGCGCTGAAGGATCGGGGGCTGGAGGTGACCCTCTATCCCTTCGTCTTCATGGACTGCGAGGGCTATCCGTGGCGCGGGCGGGTGACGGGCCATGACGGCGCGGGGGCGACGGCCGAGGTCGCGGCCATGTTCGGCACGGCGGAGGGCTGGGGCCTGCGGCGGCTGGCGCTGCACTATGCGAAGATCGCCGCCGAGGAGGGGGCGGAAGGCCTGTTGATCGGGTCGGAGATGCGGGGGCTGACCTGGACGCGGGATGCGGGCGGCGGCTTTCCGGCCGTGGCGCAGTTTCGGACGCTGGCGGCGGAGTGCCGGGCGGTGGTCGGGGCGGGCGTGAAGCTGAGTTACGCCGCCGACTGGTCCGAGTATTTCGGGCGGCAGGTCGGCGGGGAGGTGCGGTTTCATCTGGACCCTTTGTGGGCCGATCCGAACATCGATTACGTCGGGATCGACTGGTATCCGCCGCTGGGCGATTGGCGGACCGGGGATTGGCGCGACGGGGGCGGCGGGCTGGACGCCGTGGCGGGGTTCAAGGGGCCGTCGTCCGCCGACTATCTGGCGGCGCAGATCGCGGGCGGCGAGGGTTTTGACTGGTACTACGCGAGTGAGGCTGATCGAACGACGCAGGCGCGGACGGCCATTGTCGATACGGCGCACGGCGAGGACTGGGTGTTTCGGCCCAAGGACCTGAAGGGGTGGTGGTCGAAGTCGCACCACGACCGGATCGCGGGCGTCAGGAGCGCGACGCCGACGGCCTGGGTTCCGATGATGAAACCGATCCGGCTGACCGAGTTCGGCTGTGCGGCGGTGGACCGGGGCGGCAATGCGCCCAACCTGTTCCAGGACCCCAAGAGCACGGAGAACGCCTTGCCGCCCTTCTCGACCGGGACGCGCGACGACCGGATGCAGAGGCGGGCGCTGGAGGCGGTGCTGAAGCACTATGCGGCGCCGGCGAATAATCCGGTCTCGCCGGTCTATGGCGGGCGGATGCTGGAGGGGGCGGACGTCTGGTGCTGGGACGCGCGGCCTTATCCGGCCTTTCCGGCGCGGGCCGAGGTCTGGGCCGACGCGGCGGCCTGGCGCGCCGGGCACTGGCTGAACGGACGACTGGGCGGCGAGGCGGTGGACATGATCGCCGCCGTGCTGAGGCGCGGGGGGCTGGGCGAGGATGACTTTGTCGTGGGGGCGCTGGAGGGCGAGGCGGCGGGCTATGTGATCGACCGGCCGATGCGGACGCGCGACGCGCTGGAGCCGCTGCTGGCGGCGTTCGGCGCCGTCGCGGCGGAGCGCGACGGGCGGGTCGCGGTGCAGGGCGAGGAGGCGGCGGTGCTGACGCTGAGACTGGAGGCGATGAGCCTGCCGGACGTCGGGGCGAGCGTGGCGGCGGATCGGGCGTTGGAGGCGCGGCCCGATACGGCGCGGGTGCGCTTTATCGACGAGACGGCGGACTATCAGACCGGGTCGGTCGTGGCGCGGGCCGAGCAGGGCGGCGACGGCGGGGGGCTGGATGCTGACCTGCCGGTGGTATGCGACGCCGAACTGGCGACGAGCGTGGCGCGTCGGGCCTTGTCGAGCGGCGTCAGCGAACGGTTGACGGTGCGGCTTGGGCCGCTGGAGGCGCTGAAGCTGGAGCCGGGGGATGGGGTGGAGGTCGAAGGCCGCGCGGGCGAATGGCGCCTGGCGCGGCTGGACTGGGATGAACAGCCGACGGCGACTCTGGAGCCGGTGGTGCGGATCGCGCCGGGCGAGGCGAGGCCGGACTGGCGGCCCGGCGAGCCGCCGAGAGTCATGGGCGCGCCCTTCCTGCGATTGCTGGACCTGCCGCCCCTACCCGGTGCGGAGGACGACGGGCGACCTGTGGCGGTGGTGGCCGCCGAACCGTGGAGGCCGATGACGGTCCATGGCGGGCAGGACGCGGCGACGCTGACGCCGCGCGCGGCGGTGATGCAGCCGGCGACGGTGGGCGTGCTGACCGGGCCGCTGAGGCGCGGCGTCGTGGGGCGCTGGGACGAGGCCAATGCGATCACAGTGCGGATCGAAGGCGCGGCGCCTCAGAGCCTGTCTGGGGCTGCGGTGCTGGGTGGGGGCAATGCCCTGGCGGTCGAGACGGCGGCGGGCTGGGAGGTGGTGCAGTATCGGCGCGCGGACCTGATCGGAGGCGGGGTCTGGCGGCTGACCGGTCTGTTGCGGGGGCAGCAGGGGACAGAGGCGGAGGCGGCTGCCGGGGCGGCGGCCGGGGCTTTGGTCGTGATGCTGGATCGGGACCTGCCGCGCGTGGAGATGAGCGCGGGCGAGCGGGGCCTGCCGCGTCTGTGGCGGGCGGGACCGACGGGGGCCCCGCCGGGCGGGGCGGGCTTTGCGGAGGCGGGCTTCACCTGGGCAGGGCGCTCGGCGCGGCCCTGGCGACCGGCGCATCTGGGGGCCGTGGCCGAGGGCGGCGGATGGCGGCTGTCGTGGACGCCGCGCGTACGGGTGAACGGCGAGGGCTGGGAGACTGAACCGGTGGAGGTCGATCCGCGCCGGTTCCGCGTGCGGGTGCTGGACGGCGGCGTCGAGAAGCGGGTCTGGGAGGTCCAGGGGCTGGAGGCGATCTATGCGGCGACCCAAGTAGCGACGGACTGGCCCGGCGGGGTTGGCGAGGGCGCGCGGGTCGGCGTGGCTCAGTGGGGCGAGGGCTATGGCTGGGGGACGGAGGCGTTTGCGCCTTTGCTCTAAACCACGTCTGCCTCTTCCAGCGGGGGGGCGCATGGCTTAACTGACGCTCTGGTCTTTTCTGATGTCGGAGTGAAGCGAACGTGGCTGGCGATCCCTATAAGGAACTGGGCGTTGCCAGAGGCGCGAGCGCGGACGAGATCAAGAAGGCGTTCCGCAAGCTCGCCAAGGAGCTGCACCCGGACAAGAACCCCGGCGACAAGGTCTCTGAGGAGCGGTTCAAGCGCATCACGGCGGCCTTTGACCTGCTGGGCGACGCCGAGAAGCGGGCCAAGTTTGATCGCGGCGAGATCGATGCCGACGGGCGCGAGCAGTTCCGCGCGCCGCCGGGCGGCGGCGGTCGGTCGGGCGGCTTTGGCGGGTTCGGCGGTTCGGGCGGACGCGGCGGCTTCGAGGACATCGACCTGGAAGAGCTGTTCGGCGCCTTTGGCGGCGGCGGTCGCACGGCGGGTCGCGGCGGTTTCGGCGGCGGCAAGGGCCAGGACGTGCGGGCGACGCTGGACATCAGTCTGGAAGACGCCATCGCCGGGACGACGCGCCGCATCCAGTTCTCGGACGGGCGGATGCTGGACGTGGTCATTCCCAAGGGCGCGTCCGAGGGCCAGGTGATCCGACTGAAAGGGCAGGGCGCGCCGGGGCGGGGCGGTCAGGCGGGCGACGCCTTGATCGAACTGAAGATCGCGCCGCACCCGGTGTTCAAGCGCGACGGCGCGGACCTGACCATGGACCTGGCGGTCTCGGTCCCTGACGCGGTGCTGGGCGGCAAGATTCAGGTGCCGACGCCCGAGGGCGCGGTGATGATGACCATTCCCAAGGGGTCGAACAGCGGCAAGATTCTGCGGCTCAAGGGGCGGGGCGCCTATGCCGGGGGCAAGCGTGGCGACCTGCTGGCCAAGCTGGCGGTGACCCTGCCGGAAACGCCCGACGACGAGCTGATCCGTTTCGCGACCGAGTGGCGCGACAAACGGCCCTATACGCCCGGACGCTGAGCCGACCCTTTCTACTTCTCCTCCCCAAGGACCGACGACGCCATGATCGCCCAAGCCGCGACTAAGCCTGACGCCAAGCCTGCTCGCCCGTGGTTTTCCGCCGGTCCGACGGCCAAGCGTCCGGGGTGGTCGCTGGAGGGGCTGCCGACCAACCTGCTGGGGCGCGGCATCCGCGCGCCGGAAGTGGTGGAGCGGTTCAGCTATGGCTTGCAGCTGACGCGCGAGGTGCTGAGCCCGCCCGAAGATTACGTGCTGCTCTATACGCCGGGGTCGGACACGGGCGCGGTCGAGGCGGCGCTGTGGGGGATGCTGGGCGAGCGGCCGGTGCAGGTCGTGGCCTATGAGAATTTCGGTCAGGTCTGGGCGACCGACGTGCGCGACCACCTGAAGCTGGAGCCCGAGGTGCTGACGGCGCCCTGGGGCGAACTGCCGGACATGACCCAGGTCGACCCCAAGAAGGATGTGGTGTTCCCGTGGAACGGCACGACCTCTGGCGTGCGCGTCGACAACGTCGACTGGGTGTCCGACGACCGCGAGGGGCTGACCATTTGCGACGCGACCTCGGCGGCGTTCGCCATGGACCTGCCGTGGGACAAGCTGGATGTGACCACCTTCAGCTTCCAGAAGGCGCTTGGCGGCGAGGCGGGCATCGGCGTCATGGTGCTGTCGCCGCGCGCCGTGGCGCGGCTGGATACCTATCGCCCCGAACGGTCGATCCCCAAGGTGCTGCGCCTGACCGACAAGAAGGGTTTTGACCGGACGCTGGCGGACGGGGTGGTGATCAACACCTTCTCGATTCTGACCATAGAGGACTGGATCGACGCCCTGGAGTGGGCCAAGGGCGCGGGCGGCTTGACGGAGCTGATCCGACGCACCGACGAGAATTACGCGGCCCTGGCCGAATGGGTGGAGCGGACCGACTGGATCGCCTTCCTGCCGGATCGGCCCGAAGTGCGCTCGACCACCTCGGTCTGCCTGAAGTTCACCGATCCGCGCATCGCGGCGATGGACGAGGCGGGACAGAAGACGTTCGTCAAACGGTTCAAGGCCCTGCTGGAAGGCGAGGAGGCGGTGTTCGACATGGAGCCGCACCGCTATGCGCCGCCGGGCCTGCGTCTGTGGTGCGGCTGCACGGTCGAGACGGCGGATGTGGTTGCAGCGACGCCATGGCTGGAATGGGCGTTTGCGACGGCGGTTGGCGAGCTGGGCGGATAAATCTGTTTCCTTGGGGGGACTCCTGACGATTCAGGGGCTATAGGCTCCCACCGCATTCTGGATTGCGGAGAAACGGTCTTGGCTAACGTCGCAGTGGTCGGCGCCCAGTGGGGCGACGAGGGCAAGGGCAAGATTGTGGACTGGCTGTCCAATCGCGCCGACATGGTCGTCCGGTTCCAGGGCGGCCATAACGCCGGCCATACCCTGGTCGTCGACGGCAAGGTCTACAAGCTGGCGCTGCTGCCGTCGGGCGTGGTGCAGGGCAAGCCCTCGATCATCGGCAATGGCGTGGTCGTGGACCCCTGGCATCTGGTCGGCGAGATCGAGAAGATCCAGGCCCAGGGCGTGGCCATCACCCCCGACATCCTGACCATCGCTGACAACGCCTGCCTGATCCTGCCGATCCACCCGGCCCTGGACGTGGCGCGCGAGGCCGCCGCCAGCGCGCCGGGCGCCAAGATCGGCACGACCGGCCGTGGCATCGGCCCGGCCTATGAGGACAAGGTGGGCCGTCGCGCCATCCGCGTCTGCGATCTGGCCAACGAAGACGACCTGAAGATCAAGATCGAGCGTCTGCGTTCGCACCACGATCCCTTGCGTGCGGGTCTGGGGCTGGAGCCGATCGACCCGGCGGCCCTGCTGGCGCAACTGCTGGAGATCGCGCCGAAGATCCTGCCCTATGTGAAGCCGGCCTGGCGCGTGCTGGATCAGGCCCAGAAGGACGGCAAGCGCGTGCTGTTCGAGGGGGCGCAGGGCGCCTTCCTGGACGTGGATCACGGCACCTATCCCTATGTGACGTCCTCCAACACTGTGGCCGGGCAGGCGGCGGCGGGCTCGGGCATCGGTCCGCGCGGCGTCGGCTATGTGCTGGGCATCGTCAAGGCCTACACGACGCGCGTGGGCGAAGGCCCCTTCGCCTGTGAACTGAACGACGAGGTCGGCGAGCATCTCGCGGTCGTGGGCCGCGAGGTCGGCGTCAACACGGGCCGGGCGCGTCGCTGCGGCTGGTTCGATGCGGTTCTGGTGCGCCAGTCGGTAGCCATCAACGGCATCGACGGCATCGCCCTGACGAAACTCGACGTGCTGGACGGTCTGAAGACGCTGAAGATCTGCGTCGGCTATCGCATCAACGGCGAGGTGCTGGACTACCTGCCGTCGAGCCTGAAGGATCAGGCCTCGGCCGAGCCGGTGTTCGAGGAGCTGGAAGGCTGGAACGAGAGCACCGCCGGGGTCCGCACCTTCAAGGACCTGAACGCCCATGCGCTGAAATATGTGCGTCGGATCGAGGAACTGATCGGGGCGCCGGTGGCCCTGCTGTCGACCAGCCCCGAGCGGGACGACACCATCCTGATGCGCGACCCCTTCCAGGGGTGAGCCTGAGGTCAGGGGGCTGTGTCCCGATAAGGGAAACGGCCCCTTAACCCCCTGAGTTTACGTTTTGGGCTCCAGATGGAGCCGAGCCGTGTTCGCCTTAGACGCCAAGACAATGCAGAGGATCGCTCCGGTCGTGCGCCGGGTGCTGATCGTCGATCCCAATCCTGCCGCCGCGCGGCTGCTGTCCGACCTGTTGAAGGGCTTTGGGTCGCGCGATGTCGCGGTCGAGGGCGATGAGGCGCGGGTGATTGATCTGGCGCGTGAGATGGAGCCGGGACTGATCCTGACCGAGCGGTCAGGGCCGCGCCTGGATGGCGAGGGGCTGGCGCGACGTATCCGCCGATCCAGCCTGTCGTGCCGTCGCGTGCCGATTATCATGGTGACCGCCGAAGCCACCGCCAGCACCATCAAGGGCGCGCGGGATTCCGGCGTGCACGAGTTTCTGAGGAAGCCCTTCACCAGCGGCGACCTGTTCCGCCGGGTCGAGAACCTGGCCACCAAGCCGCGCGACTGGGTCGAGGCGGTGGGCTACATCGGCCCGGATCGTCGCCGCTTCAACTCCGACGACTATGCGGGGCCGGGCAAGCGCAAGGCGGACAAGCCGGCGTCGGCGGCCGAGGCGGTCGTGGCGGTCAAGGATCAGGCGATGCGGATTCTGGCTTCGGCCATGGCCCAGTTCGACAGTGATCCGATGCAGGCGGTGCGCGCCATCAAGCAGCAGGCCGAGACGCTGAAGGCCCTGGCCATCAAGACCGGCGACGCCTCGCTGGCCATTGCGGCGGCGGGGCTGGAAACCAGCCTGGCCGGAGGCGCGCCGACCAAGGCGATCCTGGCCGGTCCGATCGGCGCAGTCCTGGCGCTGGCGCCGCCCGAGAGCCTGTCTCGAGCGGGCTGAGGCTCATCCGTCTATTTACGCTACCGCCTTCGGCTGCTTGATCGCTCAGGCGTCGACCAGATTCCGCTCTTCGGCGGCGGCGCGCATGGCCTTTTGCAGCTTCTCGAAGGCGCGGACCTCGATCTGACGCACGCGCTCGCGCGACACGCCGTACTGGCCGGCGAGTTCTTCGAGCGTCACCGGGTCGTCCTTGAGGCGGCGTTCCGTGAGGATGTGCTTCTCGCGCTCGGTCAGTTCCTGCATGGCTTCTTCCAGCAGGCTCATGCGGATGGATTTTTCCTCGGAGTCGGCCAGGGCCGTTTCCTGGGACACCGCATTGTCGTCGGCCAGCCAGTCCTGCCACTCGCTTTCGCCGTCGGCGCGCAGGGGCGCGTTCAGCGAGGCGTCGCCGCCGAGACGGCGGTTCATGTTGGTGACTTCCTCTTCCGACACGCCCAGCTTGGTGGCGATGGCGGCGAGGTGTTCGGGGTGCAGGTCGCCTTCCTCGAAGGCCGAGATCTGGCTCTTGGCCTTGCGCAGGTTGAAGAAGAGCTTCTTCTGCGCAGCCGTGGTGCCCATCTTCACGAGGGACCAGGAGCGCAGGATGTATTCCTGAATGGACGCGCGAATCCACCACATGGCGTAGGTCGCCAGGCGGAAGCCCTTGTCGGGATCGAATTTCTTGACGGCCTGCATCAGGCCGACGTTGCCCTCTGAGATCACTTCGCCGATCGGCAGGCCGTAGCCGCGATACCCCATGGCGATCTTGGCCACGAGACGAAGGTGAGAGGTGACGAGGCGGTGGGCCGCTTCGGGGTCCTGATGCTCGCTCCAACGCTTGGCGAGCATGAACTCCTCGTCCTTGGTGAGCATCGGAAACTTGCGGATTTCCGTGAGATAGCGCGACAGTCCCTGTTCAGGCGACATCACCGCGAGTGTCGAGTTAGCCATTAGACGTGGTCCCTCCGACCGAAAGCAAAGAGCAGGCGCCACGGCCATGACCACATGCGTGCGCCATCGCCTCACCCCTCAACCGATCCAGATGGGTATGGGTTGCCGCCTTGTGTAGGGGCGGATCGTCACACGAAGGCGTGACTGTGGCTCCCAAGCCACCCGTTCCGGGTGAACTCCATATAGAACACTTGCTGTTGCTGTTCAAGAGGCGCGGCGTGGCAGGTTGACGCGCTTGCCAACGCCGGCGCGTCTTTCGTATGACACCGGTGGACAATTGCTTCTGGGGAGGGGTGAATGACGCACGACATGACGCGCAGGGGCGCGATCGTCAGCGCGGCGGCTCTGGGACTGGCAGGGACGGCGAGGGCCGAAACGCCGTCACGGCGGGTTGAGCGCTGGGGGCTGTTTGAAGTCGCGCTGCAGGGAGCGGCCTCGGCCAATCCCTTCGAGGTCGAGGTGGTCGGGGTTTTCACGGACGGCCGGACGACGATGCGCGCGCCGGGCTTCTACGACGGCGACGGGGTGTGGCGCATTCGGTTCTCGCCGCCTGAGACCGGCGCGTGGCGCTGGACCTCTGAAAGCCCGCTAGCGGCCCTGAATGGCAAGCAGGGGCGTTTCGAGGTCGTGGATCCTGGCCCTGGCAACCACGGTCCCGTCGGGGTGGTCGAGACCTATCACTTCGCCCATGCGGACGGCACGCCCTACCGCCAGATCGGCACCACAGCCTATGGCTGGACGCACCAGCCGGCGGCCAAGCGGGCGCAGACGCTGGAAACGCTGAAGGCCGCGCCGTTCAACAAGATGCGGATGCTGGTCTTCCCCAACGCCTCGGTGAAGACCAACGAGGCTCTGTTCCCCTTCGAGAAGACCGGGCCGGGCGACAAGGATTGGGATCTGACGCGGTTCAACCCGGCCTATTTCCAACGACTGGAGGCCTGTGTCGCCGCGCTGGGTGCGCTGGGGATCGAGGCAGACGTCATCCTGTTCCATCCCTATGACGGCCGGTACGGTTTCGATGAGATGCCGGCCGAGGCGGATGATCGCTACCTCCGCTATGTCGTGACGCGGCTGGCGGCCTATCGGAACGTCTGGTGGTCGATGGCCAATGAGTTCGATATCCTGAAGACAAAGACGGATGCGGACTGGGACCGTATGTTCCAGGTGGTGCAGGCCAGCGACCCCTATGGCCGGCTGAGGTCGATCCACAACTGGCGGCGGCTGTACGACAACGGCAAGCCCTGGGTGACTCATTCCAGCATCCAGAACGGGTCCGCCGTTCTGGATGACGCACGGGCCGAGACCTATCGCAGCGTCTGGCAGAAGGCCGTGATCTTTGACGAGGTCTGCTACGAGGGCTCTCTGAGCGAACGCTGGGGCAATCTGACCGGCCCGCAGATGGTGCGCGCCTTCTGGCATGGCCTGATCGCCGGCGCCTATGTCGGCCATTCGGAGTGCTTCCCCGTCGATGGCGGCGAGTTCTGGCTGGGCGAGGGCGGCGAACTGCGTGGCGAGAGCGCGCCGAGGCTGGCCTTCCTCAAGTCGATCATGGAGGCGGGGCCGCGTCCGGGGATCGAGCCGATCGACAAGTGGTGGGAGCAGCACCTCGGCGGCGTGCCGGGTCATTACTACCTGCGTTATTTCGGCGATGACGCCCCGAGCGAATGGGCGGTGGACGTGCCGCGCGACGAGATCACCGGCGGCGAGCGTTTCCGGGCCGACGTCATCGATACCTGGAACATGACGGTCGAAGCCGTGCCCGGCGTCTTCACCCTGGCGCAGAAGGACACGAAATACTTCTTCCACGATCCGGCGCGGCCGACGCTGACCCTGCCAGGACGGAAGTGGATGGCGGTGCGTCTGACGCGGGTGGCCTAGAGCTCGGCCAGCAATGCTTCCAGACGCTGCATGTCCTCGGGCGGGGCGGTCTCGAAGCGCAGGGCCTCGCCGGTCACCGGGTGGACGAAGCCGAGGACGGCGGCGTGCAGGGCCTGTCGGGTCAGGCCGGCCTCGGCGACGGCGGCGCGGACGGGGGCGGCGGGGCTGCCCGAGCCATAGACGGGATCGCCGAGCAGGGGCGAACCCTTGGACGCCATGTGGACGCGGATCTGGTGGGTGCGGCCGGTGTGCAGGGTGCAGGCGACGCGGGCGGCCATGGGGGCGCGGGAGGCCTTGGCGGGCTGACCGAAGGTCTTTTGCACCACATAGTCGGTGATGGCCTCGCGTCCGCCGCCCTTGAGCACGGCCATCTTCTTGCGGTCGTGGGGCGAGCGGCCGATCAGGGTCTGGATGCGGCCCTTCTCGGGCGAAGGCGAGCCGCGTGTCAGGGCGATGTAGGTGCGCTCGATGTCGTGGGTCGCGAACAGAGCGGACAGGCCCTGGTGGGCGCGGTCGGTCTTGGCGGCGACCATGACGCCCGAGGTGTCCTTGTCCAGGCGGTGGACGATGCCGGGGCGGGCGACGCCGCCTATGCCCGACAGGCTGTCGCCGCAGTGGGCCAGCAGGGCGTTGACCAGGGTGCCGGTCTCGCAGCCGGGCGCCGGGTGGGCGGCCATGCCCGGCGCCTTGTCGATGACGATCAGGTCGGCGTCCTCGTAAAGGACGGTCAGGGGAATGGCCTCGGGCAGGGGCGTGGCCGGGGCGACGGGCGGCAGGATGACGGCGTAGAGGCCCGGTTGCGCCTTGGCCGAGCCGCTGGTGATCGGCTGGCCGTCGCGGGTGACGGCGCCCTCGGCCAGCAGGGCCTGCAGTCGGGCGCGCGACAGGGTGGGGAAGGCGGCGGCCAGGGCCTTGTCCAGACGGACGCCGGGCGCGTCGATCCGCGCCTCGAGCATTTCCGCGTCGTCGTCTTCCGTCAGCAAAGGTTCATCGGCCATAGGGCGAGATAGCATGGCTTGCGGGGCGGGTCGTCATGTCGTCCACTGCTGCGGCCAAGCTGTTGGGGAGTGGGCCATGAAGTTCGTGATCGCCGCCGCTGTCGCCGCCACGGGCGTGGCGCTTCTGGCCGGCTGCACCACCATGACCAGGGAACAGTGCCTGGCGGGCGCCTGGGGCGAAAAGGGCTATCAGGACGGGCTGTCGGGCTATCGGACCAGCCGGCTGGACGATCATGCCCAGGCCTGCGCCAAGTTCGGGGTGGAGGCCAATCCCGGCGCCTATCTGTCGGCGCGAGACGACGGGCTGCGGACCTATTGCACGTGGGAGAGCGGCTTCCGGCAGGGACGGCGGGGCAACAGCTACGGGGGCGTCTGTTCGCCGGCCGAGGAGCGCGACTTCCTGCCGGCCTATGAGGACGGGCGACGAATCTATGTGGTCGAGCAGGCGGTGTCTTCGGCGGAAAGCGCTTTGAACTCGGCCATCAGCCGCATCGACGACCGCGAGGACAAGCTGGAGGCCAAGCAGCGCGAACTGCGTCAGGAAGGCCTGACGGATGAGCAGCGCCAGCGCATCCGCGACCGCATTCGTGAAGTGCGCGACGAAATCCGCGACGCCCGCCGGGACGCCAGGCAGTCGGAAGACGATCTGCACCACGCCCGGATCGAGGCGCGGATGGTGATCGGCATGATCGGCGGGCGCTACGGGGTATGGTGATTGGAGCTCTCCTCCCTGTCGCGAAGCGATGGGGAGGTGGATCGACGGCGATAGCCGACGAGACGGAGGGGGCGACTTAACGGCTGATGTTTGCGTCGCCCCCTCCACCGCTACGCGGTCCCCCTCCCCACGAGTGGGGAGGAGATCTCTGGGGCTTGATCAGCCGATGCGCGGGTCCAGGTCGCCGGCGGCGTAGAGCTTGGCCATCTGGGCGGTCGACAGGGGCTTGATCTTGGAGGCCTGGCCCTCGCAGCCGAACTGCTGATAGCGCTCGATGCACAGCTTCTTCATGGCTTCCTTGGCGGGCTTCAGATAGGCGCGCGGGTCGAACTCGCCGGGCTTCTCGGCCAGAACCTTGCGGATGGCGCCGGTGATGGCCATGCGGTTGTCGGTGTCGATGTTGATCTTGCGCACGCCGTGCTTGATGCCGCGCTGGATTTCCTCGACCGGCACGCCCCAGGTCTGGGGCATCTGGCCGCCGTAGGCGTTGATGATGTCCTGCAGGTCCTGCGGCACCGACGACGAGCCGTGCATCACCAGGTGGGTGTTGGGCAGGCGGCGGTGGATTTCCTCGATCACGTTCATGGCCAGGACGTCGCCGTCCGGCTGGCGCGTGAACTTGTAGGCGCCATGCGAGGTGCCCATGGCGATGGCGAGGGCGTCGACCTTGGTGGCCTTGACGAAGTCGACGGCCTGATCCGGGTCGGTCAGCAGTTGCGAGTGGTCCAGCTTGCCCTCGAAGCCGTGGCCGTCTTCGGCCTCGCCCATGCCGGTTTCCAGCGAGCCGAGCACGCCCAGTTCACCCTCGACCGAGACGCCGCACGAGTGGGCCATTTCGGTGACGCGACGAGTGACGTCGACGTTGTATTCATACGAGGCGGGGGTCTTGGCGTCTTCTTCCAGCGAGCCGTCCATCATCACCGAGGTGAAGCCGTACTGGATGGCGGTGGCGCAGGTGGCCGGGCCGTTGCCGTGGTCCTGGTGCATGCAGACCGGGATGTGCGGATACAGTTCGGCCAGACCGTCGATCAGCTTGGCCAGGATGATGTCGTTGGCGTAGTTGCGGGCGCCGCGCGAGGCCTGGATGATGACCGGGGCGTTGACCTCGTGGGCCGCCTCCATGATCGCCAGACCCTGCTCCATGTTGTTGATGTTGTAGGCGGGCAGGCCGTAATCGTTTTCCGCCGCGTGATCGAGCAACTGTCGCAGCGTGATGCGCGCCATGGGTAGTCTCCTGAGCCGGTATTATTTTGCTGAGGCTTTAGCCCGGGAGGGCGGGGAAGTCACGCCGTGTAACAGGACCAATCCGGCGTTCTGTGAAGTCTGTGGCAAAGAAAACGCCGCCTCCAGGGGAGGCGGCGTTGGCAATGCCGAGAAGAGGTCAGGTCAGGCGCGCAGGGCCTCGACGCCCGGCAGGACCTTGCCTTCCATCCATTCCAGGAAGGCGCCGCCCGCGGTGGAGACGAAGGTCATGTCGTCGGCCGTGCCCGCGTGGTTCAGGGCCGCGACGGTGTCGCCGCCGCCGGCCACGGCGACCAGCTTGCCGGCGTGGGCCAGTTCGGCGGCGTGCTTGGCGGCGGCCACGGTGGCCTTGTCGAAGGGCGGGACCTCGAACACGCCGAGCGGGCCGTTCCAGATCAGGGTCTTGGACAGGTCCATGGCGCGGGCCAGGCGGGCGACGGTTTCAGGACCGGCGTCCAGGATCAGGTCGTCGGCGGCGATGCGGTCCAGGGCGCGCACGCCCGACTCGATGCCCGGCTTCACGCCCTTGGCCACGACGACATCGACCGGCAGCAGCAGTTCGCAGCCCTTCTGGCGGGCTTCCTCGATGATCTCGAGCGCGGTTTCGGCCAGGTCCTTCTCGCACAGCGAACCGCCGACATCGACACCTTGGGCGTGCAGGAAGGTGTTGGCCATGCCGCCGCCGATGGCCAGGTAGTCCAGCTTGGCGACCAGGTTCTTCAGCAGGTCCAGCTTGGTCGAGACCTTGGCGCCGCCGACGATGCCGATGACCGGCTTCTGCGGGCTGCCCAGGGCGGCGTCCAGCGCGGTCAGCTCGCGCTTCATGGCTTCACCGGCGTAGGCGGGCAGCAGGCGGGCCAGGCCTTCGGTCGAGGCGTGGGCGCGGTGCGCGGCCGAGAAGGCGTCGTTGACATAGAGGTCGCCCAGTTCCGCCAGTTGTGCGGCGAAGGCCGGGTCGTTCTTTTCCTCGCCCTTGTGGAAGCGGACGTTCTCCAGCAGCAGCACGCCGCCGGCGTCCAGATCGGCCACGGCGGCCTTGGCCTCATCGCCCACGCAGTCGTCGGCGAAGCGGACGGGGCCGTGCAGCAGCAACTCCAGCGGCTCGACCACGGGGCGCAGGCTCATGGAGGCCACGCGTTCGCCCTTGGGGCGGTCGAAGTGGGCCAGCAGCACCACCTTGGCGCCGGCTTCGCGCAGGCGGTGGATGGTCGGTAGCGCAGCCTTCAGACGGGTGTCGTCCGTGACCTTGCCGCCCTCCATCGGCACGTTGAAGTCCACGCGGACCAGAGCGGTCTGGCCGGACAGGTCAGCGGCGTCGTCGAGGGTGCGGAAGGTCATGATGAAGTTCCAGGTCTTCCTTCTCCCTGTGGGAGAAGGTGGCCCGCAGGGCCGGATGAGGGTCGAAGCTATCCGTCGGCGTAAGCCGTGGTCAGGGCGTGTTCAAGCGGGCGTGTGCACGAATAGCGGCGGCGACGCCTTCGGGTTCGCTCAAGGCTTGGTCGTTGGTGAAGCGCAGAACCGTCCACCCCAAGACTTCCAGATCGGTCTGTCTGAGGTGATCGTTTGCCACGACCTTGTCCCGATCATGGACCCCGCCGTCGATTTCGATCACCAGCCTTAAGCGGTCGCAGGCGAAATCCGCGACATATCGACTGATTGGATGCTGGCGACGGAACTTGTGGTCGTCGATCCGTCCGCTACGCAGCACAGCCCAAACGCGCTGCTCGGCCAGTGCGGCGTTTTGTCGAAGCGAGCGGGCGAAGGCGGTGCGTTCCACAGTCATGGCCGCCGACCCTCACCCTTTCGCGCAGCCAATCGCCTTCGGCTCTTGGGCGCTCAAGCCCTCTCCCAGTGGGAGAGGGCTCAGCATTTCGTTCTTACAGGAACTTGGCCATCACCAGGGCGGTGTCGGCCATGCGGGTCGCGAAGCCCCACTCGTTGTCGTACCAGGTCAGGACGCGGGCCAGCTTGCCGTCGACGACCTGCGTCTGCGGCAGGGCGGCGGTGGACGAAGCGGCAATGTGGTTCAGGTCGATCGAGACCAGCGGGTCGGTCGTCGTGGCCAGAACGCCCTTCATGGCGCCGTCGGCGGCGGCTTGCAGGGCGGCGTTGATTTCCTCGACCGTGACTTCACGACCGGCGACGACCTTCAGGTCGACGACCGAGACGTTCGGGGTCGGGACGCGGATCGACGAGCCGTCCAGCTTGCCCTTCAGTTCCGGCAGGACCAGGCCCAGGGCCTTGGCGGCGCCGGTCGAGGTCGGGATCATCGACAGGGCGGCGGCGCGACCGCGGTACGGGTCCTTGTGCATCGTATCCAGCGTCGGCTGGTCGCCGGTGTAGGCGTGGATGGTGGTCATGTAGCCGCGCTCGATGCCGAACAGGTCGTTCAGCACCTTGGCCACCGGGGCCAGGGCGTTGGTGGTGCACGAGCCGTTCGACACGACGATGTCGTCGGCGGTCAGGGTCTCATGGTTGACCTTGAAGACGATGGTCTTGTCGGCGTTGTCGGCGGGGGCCGAGACCAGGACGCGCTTGGCGCCGGCCTTCAGGTGGGCCGAGGCCTTGTCCTTGGAGGTGAAGATGCCGGTGCACTCGAAGGCGATGTCGACCTTCAGCTCGGCGTGCGGCAGGTTGGCCGGGTCGCGCTCGGCGGTGACCTTGATCTTGCCGGTGCCGACGTCGATCCAGTCCTCGCCCGAGGTCACGGTGCCGGGGAAGCGGCCGTGCACCGAGTCATAGCGCAGCAGGTGGGCGTTGGTCTCGACCGGACCCAGGTCGTTGATCGCCACGACCTCGATGTCCTTGCGGCCATGCTCGACGATCGAGCGAAGCACGAGGCGGCCGATGCGGCCGAAGCCGTTAATGGCGACGCGAACGGTCATGGGGGAGGTCTCCTGAACGAGGGCGGTTATGATTGGCGCCTTAGTGGGACCGCGCGCGCAAGGTTGCAACCCCGTCGCCGTAACAAGGTGTGATCGCCTGTAACGGAAAGCCGACCTAGGCGGAGCGTCGCAGCAGGCGGCTGACGCCCGTCTGACTGTCCAGAACCTCCAGCGCCGTGACGCGTCCCGCCTCGTCGCGGACGAAGCGGATGCGGCGATAGGGCTCGTCCGCGTCGAAGAAGAGGTCGGGCGACAGGGGGCGCAGCCGCCAGGCCGGACGGCGCTCGTTCTTCCAGGTCAGGCCGTCGTCGCTGGCCTGAACCACGGAGCCGCCATAGGCGCCGAGGTAGGGGGCGGCGTCGAACGCGGCGGGCTTGGCGTCCAGGGCTTCGCGGACCCAGGCGGCCTCTGTCGCGGCGGCGGGCGTAGCGTTGGACTGGGCTGCGAGCGCGGCCTTCCAGGCGGTTTCCAGCGCGTCTTCGGCGGGCACGGCCACGTCGGGGCGGACGCCGATCTTTTCCCAGTTGGCGCCGGTCAGGGGATTGGTCGGCGAGCCGGTCGAGATGAAGACGCGATAGCCCGACGGCGTGAAGACGGGACCGCCCGGATTGGCCGCGCCGCCGGAGGTCTCGCCGACGACGACGGCGCGCTTGGCGGCCTGCAGGGTGTAGGCGAAGGCCTCGGCCGCCGAGCCGGTGCGACCGCTGATCAGGACATAGACCGGCACGTCGAGGCGCGGGGCGGCGTAGGGCTGGGCCGGGGCTTCGCTGGCCTCGCCGTCGCGGGAATGGAAGCGGTTATAGACGTCGGCGTCCGGCCCGACGAAGGCGCTGACCAGATAGCCGACCATGGCGGGCGAACCGCCGCCGTTGTTGCGCAGGTCGAAGATGACGGCGTCGGCGCCCGACACCATCTGCAGGGCGGCGTCGGCCTGACGGCGCGCCAGGTCCTCGCCTCCCTCGAAATGGGAGAACATCCTCATGTCGATCAGGCCGACATTGCCGGGCAGGATCTGGACCGCGCGGAAGCCCTGGCCGCCCCGCGCGGCGACGACGGAGAAGGGCACGGGGGAGAGGCCGGATGAAGTCGCCGGCGTGGCGGCGGCGGGCGTCGAGGGGGCGGGACGGCCCACGCTGAAATGCTGGTCGTAGGGTTCCAGCCGCGCGGTCAGCGCCGTTTCCAGATCGCGCGGGTCCGTCAGGCTGTCGTAGCGGCCCTGGGCGGCCTCGGCTTCCAGCGCTGCAGCGATGGTCTCGGCCTTGGCGGGGTCGAAATAGGCGTCGCGGATGGCGGCGGCGATCTGGCCGACGACGACGCGGGGCGCGGCGGGGGTCTCGGCCTGTCGCGCTAGTGCGGGCGAGGCGGCGAGGAGCAGGGCGGCGATGAAGACGGGCGCTTTCATGCCCGTCAGCTTATGCCGCCGCCCCGTCTTGGCGAGTGAACTCGCGGTAAGGTCGCCTCAGCAGCAGCGGAAGGCGCCGCCGGCGCCGAAGCGTCGCGCCTCATGCAGGCGGAAGAAGGCGGTGCGGTCCAGCGGCGGCTGCTCGGGGTGGGTCGCCTCGGCGTGGGCGACATAGACCTCATAGTCGGGTTGGCCGACCATGAGGCTGGCGGTGCGGCGGGCGTCCTTACCCCACCGCACCAGGGTGTCGCGGCAGACGCAGAGCAGGTCTGCGCCGCCAGCCGGTTCTGGGGATGCGGGCGAGGGCCTAGGCACGGGCCGCGTCCATGGCTTCGTCCTCCAGAGTCAGCTCGTGGGCGGCGGGTTGCTCGACCACGGTGGGCTGGCTGTTCTGACGGGCCTTGAGGCAGGCGCGCACGCCATAGACCACCATGGTCAGGACCACGAACAGGAAGCCCGCCGTCAGGGCCGAGTTGACGTAGTCGTTGATGATGATCCGGTGCATGTCGCCCGCCGTCTTGGCCGGGGCCAGGATGTCGCCGGCGGCCAGGGCGTCCTGATACTTCCGGGCGTGGGCCAGGAAGCCGATCTTGACGTCGGGGTGCAGCAGCTTCTGGAAGCCCGCCGTCAGGGTGCAGATCAGCAGCCAGACCGCCGGAACCGCCGTGGCCCAGGCGAAGCGCTCGCGCTTCATCTTGAACAGGACAACCGTGCCCAGGATCAGGGCGACGGCGGCCAGCATCTGGTTGGCGATGCCGAACAGCGGCCACAGGCTGTTGATGCCGCCCAGGGGATCGACCACGCCGGTGTAGAGGAAGTAGCCCCACAGGCCGACGGTCAGGGCGGTGGCCAGGACGTTGGCGGTCCAGGACTTGGTCTCGCGCATCTTGGGCACGGCGACGCCCAGCAGGTCCTGGATCATGAAGCGGCAGACGCGGGTGCCGGCGTCGACCGTGGTCAGGATGAACAGGGCCTCGAACAGGATGGCGAAGTGGTACCAGAAGGCCATCATGGCCTTGCCGCCGATGATGCCCGACAGGATGTGGGCCATGCCGACGGCCAGGGTCGGGGCGCCGCCCGCGCGCGACAGGATGGAGTGCTCGCCCACGTCGCGGGCCAGTTGCTCCAGCTCAGCCGGAGTGATGTGGAAGCCCCACTGGGCCACGGCGGCGGCGGCCGAGACGGCGTTGTCGCCGATCACCGCGACCGGGCTGTTCATGGCGAAATAGACGGCCGGGTCCAGCACCGTGGCGGCGATCAGGGCCATGATGGCCACGAAGCTTTCACACAGCATGGCGCCATAGCCGATCAGCGGGATCTGGTTCTCGTTCTCCAGCAGCTTGGGCGTGGTGCCCGACGAGATCAGGGCGTGGAAGCCCGAGACCGCGCCACAAGCGATGGTGATGAACAGGAAGGGGAAGAGGGCGCCGGAGAAGACCGGGCCGGTGCCGTCGATGAAGGGGGTGATGGCGGGCATCTGGACGTGCGGGCGCACGATCAGGATGCCGACGGCCAGGGCCAGGATGGCGCCGATCTTCAGGAAGGTGGACAGGTAGTCGCGCGGCGCCAGCAGCAGCCAGACCGGAATGACCGAGGCGACGAAGCCATAGGCCATCATGGCCAGGGCGAGCGTCGTGCCCGACAGGGTGAAGGCCGGACCCCAGAAGGGGTCAGCCGCGATATGTCCGCCGCCGATGATGGCCAGGATCAGCAGGACCACGCCGATGACCGAGACCTCGCCCACGCGGCCGGGCCGCAGATAGCGGGTGTAGAGGCCCATGAAGACGGCGATGGGGATGGTGGCGGCCACCGTGAAGGTGCCCCACGGGCTTTCAGCCAGGGCCTTGACCACGACCAGGGCCAGAACCGCCAGAATGATGACCATGATCATCAGCACGCCGACCTGGGCGATGATGCCGGGGATGGGGCCCATCTCGGTGCGGACCATGTCGCCCAGCGAGCGACCGTCGCGGCGGGTGGACATGAACAGGACCATCATGTCCTGCACCGCGCCGGCCAGAACCGCGCCGACCAGAATCCACAGAACGCCGGGCAGATAGCCCATCTGCGCCGCCAGCACCGGCCCGACCAGGGGCCCTGCGCCCGCGATGGCCGCGAAGTGGTGGCCGAACAGGACGTTGCGGGGCGTGGGCACATAGTCCAGCCCGTCGTTATGGCGCACCGCCGGCGTGGGCCGTTTCGCGTTCAGCCCCATGACCTTTCCGGCCAGGTAGCGAGCGTAGAAGCGATAGGCGATGGCGTAGACGCAGAGCGCCGCCACCACGATCCAGACGGCGCTGATGCTCTCGCCCTGATGCAGGGCGATGACGGCGAGGGCGATGGCCCCCAGTATGGCGATGGCGCCAAAAATCAGCGCGGTCTTGAGCTTGCCCATGGCGAACGGTCCTCCGGGTCGGCTTGGGTGCGACCTTTCGGCATTTCTGAACCCTTTAGGGCCTCGGCGCCAACCGACTAAAGTCGAAGGTCGGCGCCTTTATTTTACAGTCAGGGCAAGCTTTGCGGCGGGTTTTGAGGCTCCGACGCGGTCTGTCACCCACTCGCCGTCATCCTCGGGCTTGACCCGAGGATCGGATTATCCGCCTGCGCGACATTGGCGAGGCAGAGCGCGCCGCTTCGCTCGATCCTCGGGTCAAGCCCGAGGATGACGGAGCAGGGGTGGGTCAGGGCCTGACCACCCGCACCTTGCCCGCAGCCTCGGCCGCGCGCTCGCGCGCCTGATCCGTGTCGGCGCCGCGCGCCAGAGCCACGCCCATGCGGCGACGCTCAAAGGCTTCCGGCTTGCCGAACAGGCGCAGGTCGGCGGTCGGCACCGACAGGGCCTCGGCCACGCCCTCGAACATCACGCCCTCAGCCTCCAGACCGCCATAGATGACGGCGCTGGCGCCGGGCTCGCGCAGGGACACGTCCACCGGCAGGCCGAGGATGGCGCGGGCGTGCAGGGCGAACTCGCTCATGGTCTGGGTCGCCAGCGTCACCAGTCCGGTGTCGTGCGGGCGCGGCGAGACCTCCGAGAACCAGACCTTGTCGCCCGTCACGAACAGTTCGACGCCGAAGACCCCGAGACCGCCCAGCGCCTCCGTCACCTTGCCCGCGATGTCCTGCGCCGCCTGCAAGGCGGCCTCGCTCATGACCTGCGGCTGCCAGCTTTCGACATAGTCGCCCTTCTGCTGGCGATGGCCGATGGGGGCGCAGAAGTCGGTGCGGACGGCGCCGTCGCGCAAAGACCGCACGGTTAGCAGGGTGATCTCATAGTCGAAGTCGATGCGGCCCTCGACGATGACCCGACCGCCCGCCACCCGGCCCGAGGCCTCGGCATAGGTCCAGGCCTTGGCGACCTGATCGGCGCGCTCGACATAGGACTGGCCCTTGCCCGAAGACGACATGACCGGCTTGACGAAGCAGGGGAGGCCGACGGCCTCGGCGCCCGCCGCCAGCTCCTCGGCCGAGCCGGCGAAGGCGTAGGGGCTGGTCGGCAGACCCAGTTCCTCGGCGGCCAGACGGCGGATGCCCTCGCGGTTCATGGTCAGCTGGGTGGCGCGGGCGGTCGGGATGACGCGGGCCAGACCCGCCGCCTCGATGGCGGCCAGGACGTCGGTGGCGATGGCCTCGATCTCCGGCACGATGATGTGCGGGGCCTCGGCCATGATGATCCCGTTCAGCACCTGAGGATCGGTCATGGGAATGACGTGGCTGCGGTGCGCCACCTGCATGGCCGGGGCGTTGGGATAGCGGTCGACCGCGATCACCTCGGCGCCCAGGCGCTGCAGCTCGATGGCCACCTCCTTGCCCAGCTCGCCCGAGCCGAGCAGCATGACGCGCGTGGCGTGGTCGGTAAGCGGCGTGCCGATCTTCATGGGCTCAGGCTCCGGTAGCAGGTTCGATCAGGTCCCAGGCGTTGCCGTAGAGGTCTTCGAAGACCACCACCTTGCCATAGGCCTCGTGACGGGGCGTTTCGCGGAAGACGACGCCGGCTTTGAGCCAGGCGGCGTGATCGTGCATCAGGTCGTCGGTATAGAGGAAGAGCCAGACGCGGCCGCCAGCCTGATCGCCGATCTGGGCCACCTGCTTGGGCGTCGCGGCGCGGGCCAGCAGAAGCGAGGTCTGGCCGCCTTTGGGGGTGACGCGGACCCAGCGCTTGCCGCCGCCCATGTCGGTGTCTTCGCTGAGGTCGAAGCCCAGCTTGCCGACGTAGAAGGCGATGGCCTCGTCATAGTCGCGGACCAGCAGGCTGACGGCGCCGAGATGGCTCATGATGCAGGAACCGCATAGAGGCGGCGGAAGGCGTCGAGCGCGGCGCCGTGATAGATGCTGGCGTGGCTCTCGGTCGGGCGCGGGGTGAAGTCCCATTTGACGCCGGGCAGGGCGTGATCGCGCAGATTGGCGATCAGAACATCCATCGGCGCCTGCATCTCCTCGCCCTCGTCGCCGAGCGTCAGGATCAGGGTGCGCGGGTCGTTGGAATGGTCACGCAGATGCGCCCCCGACTGCCGCGCCAGCTTGCCCCCGTCCCACCACAGGCTGGGGCTGACGGCGACATAGGCGTCGAATATCTGCGGCTCCTTCAGGAAGGTCTCGACCACGAAGAGACCCGCCAGGGACTCGCCCATCAGGGCCGTCTCGCCGTTGGTGCGCAAGCGCCCCTCGATGAAGGGCATGACCTCGTCTGACACGAAGCGACGGAAACGCTCGGACTGCCCTTGCGTCGGGTAGCGGGCGATCAGTTCGGCGTTTTCGGTCGGCAGGGCCAGTTCGTTGCGGCGGTCGCCCGAGGCGATGCCCACGACGATGACGTCGCGCGTCGTGCCGACGATGGTCCCCAACTGGGCGATGCCCGAGATGTGGTGGAAGTCCTGATCCTGACCGCCATCCAGCAGATAGAGGACCGGATAGGTCTGGCCGCTGGCTTCATAGCCGGGCGGCAGCCAGACGTTGATCTCGCGCGTCTGGCCCATGACGCTTGAGGGCAGGGCGTAGGACCGGCCGATGACGACGGGCGTCTCGACCGCCACGGGGACGGTTGTCTGTGCCGGGGCGGTCTCGGCGATGGCGGGTGCGCCGCCCGCCATCGACAAGCCGAAGCTCAATACGAGGGCGAGGCGGCGCATGAGGCTTACAGCCGGGCCTTGGCGGCTTCGACCACGGCCTCGGCGGTGATGCCGAACTCGCGGTAGAGGACTTCGGCCGGGGCCGAGGCGCCGAAGCCGGTCATGCCGACAAAGCCGCCGTCTTCGCCGATGAAGCGTTCCCAGCCCTGCTTGATGGCGGCTTCCACGGCGACGCGGACGGTGCCGCGGCCGATGACGGCGTCCTGATAGGCCTTGGGCTGCTGCTCGAACAGTTCGAAGCAGGGGACCGAGACCACGCGGGTCGGCACGCCTTCGGCCTCCAGCGTCTCGGCCGCCTTCAGCGCCAGGGCGACTTCGGTGCCGGTGCCGAACAGGGTGACTTTCGCTGCGCCGTTGGCGGCCTTCAGCTCATAGGCGCCCTTGCGCGACAGGTTCTCGCCCGCGTCGGTCAGGCGGACCGCCGGGGTCTTCTGACGCGACAGGCACATGCCCGACGGCGTCTTCTTGTGCTGCAGGGCGACCTGCCAGCACTCCAGCGCCTCGACGGTGTCGGCGGGGCGGAAGACCATCAGGTTGGGAATGGCGCGCAGCGCCGCCAGATGCTCGACCGGCTGGTGCGTCGGGCCGTCTTCGCCCAGACCGATCGAGTCATGGGTCAGGACGTGAACCACGCGCACGCCCATCAGGGCGGCCAGGCGGATCGCCGGGCGGCTGTAGTCCGAGAAGACCATGAAGGTGCCGGCATAGGGGATGACGCCGCCGTGCAGGGCCATGCCGTTCATGGCCGAGGCCATGCCGTGTTCACGCACGCCCCAGTTGACGTAGCGACCGGCGTAGTCGGGCGCGTCCAGAATCTGGGTGTTCTTGACGAAGGTGTTGTTCGAGCCGGTCAGGTCGGCCGAGCCGCCGATCAGTTCGGGGATGGCGTTGAACACGGTTTCCAGGGCCTCGCCCGAGGACTGGCGCGTGGCCAGGGCCGGCTGGGTCGAGACCAGTTCCTTCAGCTTGGCTTCCAGCGCCTCGAAGGCGCCGGTGGGCAGGTCGCCGGCCATGGCGCGGGTGAAGTCGTCGCGCTGGGCGTGGTTCAGCAGGCGAGCTTCCCACGACTTGCGCGTCTTGGCGCCCTGCTTGCCGACCTTGGCCCAGGCCTTCTGGACGCCTTCCGGCAGGTCGAAGGGGTCGAAGGACCAGTGCAGGGCCTGACGCGTGGCGGCGATCTCGGTCGCGCCCAGGGCCGCGCCGTGGGTCTTGTGGCTGCCTTCCATGGTGGCGGCGCCCTTGCCGATCTTGGTCTTGCAGGCGATCAGCGTCGGCTTGTCCTGCTTGGTCGCCCAGGCCAGGGCCTTCTGGATCTGCTTGTAGTCGTGGCCGTCGATGGCCTTGACCGCCCAGCCCGAGGCCTTGAAGCGGGTCAGCTGGTCGGTGGCGTCCGACAGCGACACCTTGCCGTCGATGGTGATCTCATTGTCGTCCCACAGGACGCACAGCTTGTTCAGCTTCAGGCGACCGGCCAGGGCGATGGCCTCCTGCGAGACGCCTTCCATCAGGCAGCCGTCGCCGGCGACGACCCAGGTGCGGTGATCCACCAGGTCCTTGCCGAAGCGGGCGGCCAGATGGCGTTCCGCCAGGGCGAAGCCGACCGAGGTGGCCAGGCCCTGACCCAGGGGGCCGGTGGTCGTCTCGATCCCGGCCAGGTGACCGTATTCCGGGTGGCCGGCGGTCTTGGAGCCCCACTGGCGGAAGTTTTCCAGCTGTTCCTTGGTGGCTTCCTTGTAGCCGGTCAGGTGCAGCAGGGCGTAGATCAGCATCGAGCCGTGGCCCGCCGACAGGATGAAGCGGTCGCGGTCGGCCCAGTCGGGGCGGCTGGCGTCGAACTTCAGGAATTTCGAGTAGAGGACGGTGGCGACGTCGGCCATGCCCATGGGCATTCCGGGGTGGCCGCTCTTGGCCTTTTCGACGCCGTCCATGGCCAGGACGCGAATGGCGTCGGCCATTTGTTTGGGCGAAGGCTTGGCGAATGCAGCTTGGGCGTCGGTCACGGCGAGACCTTTCCTCAGGAACAGGATAAAGCGGGGGCGCGCCGCCTTTACCCCGACGCGCGCACAGGTTCTATACGGAATCTGGACGAAAGGACCCCAATGGACGCCGTTACGGCCGCAAAGACACGCATCGACAAGGCCCTGGCCCTGCTGGAACGCAGGGTGCTGGAGCTGAAGGCGCGTCCGGCCACCGCCCCCGCCATCACCGATGACGACCTGTTCGCGCCGCGACCGTCGAACGCCGCCGACCTGGTGCGGATCACCGAGCTGGAGGCCGCCGGTCGCGACGCCGCCGAGGCCCTGGGCCGCGCCGCCGAGGCCGTGCGCGAGGTTCTTGCCGAGCAGGAGGCGCGCTGATGGCGACCGTCACGGTAGAGGTTAACGGCCGCTCCTATGCGGTGGGCTGCGCCGACGGCCAGGAAGAGCGCGTCGGCATCCTGGCGCGTCAGTTCGACAGCCATGTGCGCCAGATCGCCGGCGACGTCGGCCATGTCGGCGACCTGCGCCTGTTCCTGATGGCCTCGCTGATGCTGGCCGATGAACTGCACGAGGCGCGCCAGCGGCTGGAAAACGGCCAGGGTCCCGCCGTTCAGGACGGCCCCCAGAAAGCCCCGCCGCCCCCGCCCGGCGACGGCGTGGCCGAGGCGCTGAACGCCGTCGCCGCCCGCATCGAGAAGATCTGTCAGACGATCTGATCGCCGCTTGGCGTCATCCCGGCCGCAGCGTAGCGAAGAGCCGGGACCGCCCAGGGCGTCGCGTTTTTCAGCGGTCCCGGATAAGCGCTGCGCGCTTTCCGGGATGACGCGCGGCGGTTCGCCATTGTTGAATCCCACCGGACCGCCTATCTTGCTCGACGGCGGGTCCTGCTGCGGCTCACGTCGAAGACAACATATCCTTCTGACCTTAATTCACTCTAAGGGATCTGTCCCTGTCCGGGCTCGAGGGCCTGGGCATATGGAGCCCACCTGGCTACCCAGGTCGAGAGGATTAAAACGCTCTTCACGGCTCTCGCGGCGCCGCCACCCTCATCCTTTTTGCGCTATCGCGCGGCCCGCGGGGCCTCGCTGCTTGAGCGCGCGCTATCGCTCTCCTGCCCACTCCCCTTTGCCGTCATCCTCGGGCTTGACCCGAGGATCGGGTTGGGCGACCGCTCGACCTATCCGGCCTACAGCGCGCCGGTGGGCTCGATCCTCGGGTCAAGCCCGAGGATGACGGCGGAAGGTGAAGCGTGATGACCTCCAAACACGAACTTCGCGCCTCCATGCGCGCCCTGCGCAAGCGGCTGGCCGAGGTCGATAACGAAGCCGCCGAGCGCGCGGCGGGTCACGCCGAGGCCCTGCCGTCGGGCCCGACCGTGGCCCTCTATCGCGCCATGGGGTCGGAGTTGGACACCGACGCCCTGGCTGTCGCCCTGCATCAGGCGGGCCGTCGCCTGTGTCTGCCGGTGGTGATCGAGCGCGACGCCGCCATGATCTTTCGCGCCTGGGCGCCGGGCGAGCCGCTGGAGCTGGACGCCGCCGGCTGCCCCGCGCCCCTGCCGCTGGCCGAGACCGTCACGCCCGACCTGATCCTGACGCCGCTGCTGGCCTTCGACGCGCACGGCGGACGGCTGGGGCAGGGCGGGGGCTACTACGACCGGACCTTCGCGGTCCTCCCGAACGCGGTGCGCGTCGGCTTCGCCTATGCCGGTCAGGCGGTCGAGCGCCTGGCGCTGGAAGCCCACGACATGCGCCTGCATGGCGTTTTGACCGAGAAGGGCTATAGAGCCGCCCTATGAGATTGGCATTTTTCGGTGACGTGGTCGGCAAGTCCGGGCGCGATGGTTTGACGGATCATCTTCCGGGGCTGAGGCGCGACCTCAAGCTCGACTTCGTGGTGGTCAACGCCGAGAACGCCGCGGGCGGTTTCGGCATCACCGAGAACACGGCGCGCGAGATCTTCGCCGCCGGGGCCGACGTTCTGACCCTGGGCAACCACAGCTGGGACCAGCGCGAGGCCCTGACCTATATCGTGCGCGAGCCGCGCCTGATCCGCCCGGCCAACTATCCGCGCCTGATGGATGCGCCGGGGCGCGGCGCCGACGTCTTCGTCACGCCGGACGGCCGCCGGGTGCTGGTCATCAACGTGCTGGGCCGCGTCCACATGGACCCGATGGACGACCCGTTCAGCGCTGTCGAGCGCGAGCTTGAGGCCGCGCCTCTGGGCGTCGTCGCCGACGCCGTCATCGTCGACATGCACGCCGAGGCGACCAGCGAGAAGATGGGCATGGGCCACTTCTGCGACGGCCGCGCCAGCCTGGTGGTCGGCACCCACACCCACGTCCCGACCGCCGACGCCCAGATCCTGCCCCACGGCACGGCCTATCAGACCGACGCCGGCGGCTGCTGCGACTATGACTCGGTCATCGGCAACGACAAGGAAGAGCCGCTGCGCCGCTTCACCACCCGGCTTTCCGGCGGGCGCTACACCCCCGCCAGCGGCCCGGCCACCATCTGTGGCGTCTTCGTCGAGACCGACGACCGCACCGGCCTGGCCAAGCGCGTCGAAGCCATCCGCGTCGGCGGGCGGCTGAGTCAGGCGATCCCGCAGGTCTGATCCCTCGGGCTTGACAGTAAAGATTACGTTTGTAATCTAACAAGGCTACGCACGTAGTCTTGGGAGGAAGTCATGTCTGCACGTTCCGTATCCGCCTCGCTGGGTTTCACCCTGCTGGCGTTCCCTGCACTCGCCCAGGCTGAGCCCCTGACGCCAGGAGGCATCTTCGCCGACGCGGCGCCGTCGATGAAGCTGATCATGATCCTGCTGCTGGTCGCGGCTGTGGCGGCGGTCGCGGTGACGGCGCGCAAGCTGATGTCAGGACGTCACCTGTCAGGCGGTTCAGCCTTCCTGTCTGCGCTGCGGCTGGGCGGACCATTGATCGGCCTGCTAGGCGGGGCCTTCAACGGGCTGATGATCCTGATTGGCCTGTCTCAAGGGCCGCAACCGTTTCATGTCGTGGCGCCCGGTCTGGCCGAGGCCGCCTTCCTGGTCTTTCTGGGCCTGTTCTGCGGCGTCGTGGCGGTCATCTGCCATTGGGCGGTCGAGGCGCGCATTGATCGCGCGGTCCTGCAATCCTGAAGCCGCCCGCCACGCCCGGATCGCGCGTGCCGGTGACCGAGGCGGAAGCCGAGGTTCTGGCCGCGCTGTGGCGCAAGGGGCCGCTGTCCTTTGCCTCCCTGATCGATGAGGTGAAGTCGGTCCAGCCCTGGGCCGACGCCACCATCAAGACCCTGTTGAACCGCCTCATGCACAAGGGCGCCGTCAAGTCGGTCAAGGAGGATGGACGACAGCGGTATCACCCTCTGATCAACCGTTCGACCTATATCGGGGGCGAGGTCGACGCCCTGGTTCAACGCCTGTTCAAAGGCGATCGCGCTGCATTGGCGGCCTTTCTGGCGACCGACGACTAGCCGCCTCGACCCGATCCCGTCGCGCCCTCAGCCGCAGCCGCATTGTCCGGCTGCTGCGCAGGGTCACCTGATGCACGGGGCGGGGCTCGACCGGGGAGATGGCCTCGACCTCGGCGGCTTTCAGGATTTCGGCCAGGGCGATCACGGCCTCCTGCATGGCGAAGGCGGCGCCGATGCAGATGCGCGGGCCGCCGCTGAAGGGCAGCCAGGCGTAGCGGTCGATGGACTTGCGGTGCTCGGGCAGGAAGCGCTCGGGGCGGAAGGCGTCGGGTTCGTCCCACAGCTTTTCGTGGCGATGGATGACCCAGGGCACGATCAGCACGCTCTGGCCCGCCTTGACCGCGTAGCCGCCGATCACGTCGTCGGCCACGGCCTGCCGGATCATGGCCGGGGCGGGCGGGAACAGGCGCATGGCCTCCTCGATCACCGCCCGGTGCCAGTGCAGGTCGCGCAGGGCGCCGGCGCTGCGATCCCAGCTGTCGGCTTCGGCTTTGAGAATGCCGGCCACGCGCGGATCGCGGCTGATCAGGTGCAGGGTCCAGCCCAGGGTTCGCGCCGTGGTCTCATGCCCCGCCAGGATGAAGGTCAGGATATTCGACGCCACCTCATGGTCCGACAGGCCCGAGCCGTCGCCATCCTCGTCTCGGGCGCTGAGTAGGGCGGTCAGCAGATCGTCGGGCGCGTCGCCCTGCGCCAGCCGCGCGCGACGCCGGGCCACCAGGGCGTCGACCCTGTCCTTGAAGAAGCGCGCGTCGCCGCCCGACGCCACCCGGCCCAGGCGCGGTATCCAGTCGGGCGCCTTCAGCGCGTCCAGCGGACTGATCCGCGCCCCGACCGCCAGGAAGTGGTTCAGCGCCTTCTCGAACCCTGCCGCGTCGCCGTCCAGATCGTCGGAAAACAGCGTGGCCGACAGGATGTCAAAGGTCAGGCCGCTCATCTCGCTGTCGATGTTCAGCACCCGCGCGCCGTATTCCAGTCCCCAGCCCTCGACCCGGCGGCGGCAGACCCGGTCCATCGCTTCGACCGTGCGCGTCGTGTGGGCCGGCGTGAACAGGGGGGCCATGATGCGCCGCGCCCGTCGCCATTGGTCGCCCTCGGTCAGCAACAGGCCGTCGGCCAGCAGGGGACCCAACACCCGTCTTTGCAGGTCGCCCTTCTCATAGTTGGCGGCCTTGTCGGTCAGGACATGGCGCACGCCGGCCGGATCGCTGACCACCAGGGTCGGCCCCAGCGGCGAGGCGCCGTCGATGTAGAGCTCCCGGAAATGGGCTTCGGACCAGATTTGCAGAGGATCGCGCCAGCTCTGCCACAGGAACTGCGGCAGGCTCATCCTCCGGGTGCGGCGTGGCGGCGTCCACGGGCGGAAGGTCGAGGCGGCGGCGTCGGTCATGAAGCGCTCCTTCTCAGGCGGGCTTCATATTTATTGACGATAATGTCAAAAGAAAGGGGCTATCCGCGCGAACCTCGCCTGGCCCGCTTGGACTGGACCAGGGTCGAACGCAGGGCGGACAGTTGCGCCGCGCGACGCTGAGGCGTGTGCGCCTCCATCACATAGGCCTGGGCCGAGCGTGCCATGGTTTCGCGTCGGCCGGGATCGTCGATCAGGGTCTCAAGGGCGTGGGTCAGACCCTGGGCCGTCAGATCATCGACATAGAGGGCGTGCGGGCCGCTGGCCTCACGCAGTCCGCCGCGTCCCGACGAGATCAGGGCCGCGCCCGCCGCATGGGCCTCCAGCGCAGTCAGGCCCAGAGGCTCGGCCCAGACCGAGGGCGTCAGGGCGATGGCCGCCGTCTGCATGACCTCGCGAACCTTTGCCAGAGGCGCCGAGCGCAGGATCTGCACGCGGTCTCCGTATCGCGCCAACGGCGTCACATGGGGTTCGGCCCAGGCCGCGTGCCTTTCCCAGTCGTTCAGCATCAGCACAGCGCGCCAGTCGGGGTGACGGTCGAGGACGGCGGGCAGGGCGGCGCAGATCAGGTCCACACCCTTTTCCGGCATGGCGCGTCCGGCGAAGGCGATGACGGGCTGACGGTTCTCGATGGGGGCGCGCCACAGGTCGAACTCGATGGGATTGGGCACGGCGAAGGCCTTGGCCTTCAGACGTGGAAAGTCCTTCAGGAAGTCGCTCCGCGCCGCCTCGCTGACGAAGATCAGCCCGTCCATGCGGTCATAGCGCCGCTCATAGCGCCACCGATCAACGGCATGGCGCGGCGGTTTCACCGCATTGTGGCGATAGAGGGTGACGGCGGCGTCGGGAAAATGCCGGGCGAGGGCGACGGCCTGCTGGGTCTGCTGGTGGAACTCAATGACATCTGGCCGGTAGTCGGTCAGGGCCTGACGCAGGGCCTTGAGCCGATCGACGGCGGGCAGGGCTTGGGCCATCGGCACATCATGCGCGTCGGCGCCCTGGCAGCAGAAAACGCGCACGGACCCCGAAGCGGCCTTTGCCAGGGTTCGCGCCACTGTCTCCATGGAGTTCGGTTGCTCGCGGCAGAAGCGCGCGCCGACCGGCATGACCACAGCTGTTTTCACGCAGAAATCCCCAATGCGGCCGTCATGCTAATGCGGGCTGGGGGCGGTTTTGGGGCTATCGTGCGGCGGCGTGCGCTTCGAGCGCCTGCAGACGGCCTTCCTCGGCCTTAAGGTCGCCGGTCAACTGGCCTTTGAGGGCCGGGTCGGTGGTGGCGGCCAGCAGGACGCGGGTGTCCTCGACGGCCTGACGGCGCGCGGCGATCAGGCGCGAAAGCTCGTCGCCCTCGGCGGGCGTAGAAGCGGCGCGCCGGACGGCGGCCGCCTCCTGTTCTTCCGTGGTCTTCAGCGCGGCCGCCTGCCGTGCGGCGGCGGCGTCGCGCAGGGCGTGCTGGACCGGATCGCCGCCCTCGAAGTCGCAGGCGGCCAGCAGGGCCGCGCCAGCGACGACGAAAGCGACGGCGCGCAGGTGCATCAGCCTTCGATCCAGTTCGGCATCCAGCTTTCGTGGATCTCGCGCAGGTGGGCGACGGGGATGCGGTAGAGCTCGCCCTTCGGACCCGAGGAGGCGAAGTCCGCGCCCTTGGCGGCGCCGACGACCGAGGCGTGCAGACCGGCTTCCTGAGCCTTGACGATCAGGGCCTCGGCGTCCGAGACGGCGACCAGATAGCGGGCCTGGTCTTCGCCGAACAGGAAGCCGTGGGCGTGGGCGGCGCTGGAGGCGTTCAGCTCGATGCCGACGTCCGAGGCCAGGGCCAGATCGGCGGCGGCGCCGACCAGACCGCCGTCCGACAGGTCGTGAACGACCGTCAGTTCGCCCGTCTCGATCAGACCGCGCACGAAGTCGCCGGTCTTGCGTTCCAGCTTCAGGTCGACCGGCGGCGGGGCGCCGTCTTCACGACCCAGAACTTCGCGCAGATAGATGGACGAGCCCAGCTCGCCGTGGGTCTGGCCGATCAGGACCAGGACATCGCCCTCGGCCATGCCGCCGAAGCCGGTGGTCACGTCGTAGTTGGTCAGCAGGCCGACCGCGCCGACCGTCGGGGTCGGCGGAATGGCGACGCCGTTGGTCTCATTGTAGAGGCTGACGTTGCCCGAGACGACGGGGAAGTCCAGCTCGCGGCAGGCCTCGGCCATGCCGTCGGTGGCGCGCACGATCTGGCCCATGATCTCGGGGCGCTGCGGGTTGCCGAAGTTGAGGTTGTCGGTGATGGCGATGGGGCGCGAGCCCACGGCGGTCAGGTTGCGCCAGGCCTCGGCCACGGCCTGCTTGCCGCCCTCATAGGGGTCGGCCTGGACATAGCGCGGGGTGCAGTCGGATGTGACGGCCAGACCCTTGTCGGTGCCGTGGACGCGGACCACGCCGGCGTCGGCGCCGGTCGAGGAGTCCTGCAGGGTGTCGGCCATGACGTGGCGGTCGTACTGTTCCCAGATCCAGCGCTTGGAGGCCATGTCGGGGCAGGCGATGACCTTGATGACCGCGTCGTTCCAGCTTTCCGGGGCCGGGACCTCGGCCGGGTCGAGGCGCGGCTGCAGTTCCGGCTGGACCCAGGGACGGTCATAGAGGGGGGCGTCGTCGAACAGCGGGGCCAGCGGCACGTCGCAGACCACCTCGCCGTGATGCTTCAGCACCAGATGGCCGGTGTTGGTCGTCTTGCCGATGATGGCGAAGTCCAGGCCCCACTTCTGGAAGATGCGATAGCCGACATCCTCGAAGCCGGGCTTCAGGACCGCCAGCATCCGCTCCTGGCTTTCCGACAGCATCATCTCATAGGCGGTCATGCCGGTTTCGCGCTGGGGCACCTTGTCGAGGTCCAGCTCGACGCCGACGCCGCCCTTGCCGGCCATTTCGACCGACGAAGAGGTCAGACCCGCTGCGCCCATGTCCTGAATGGCGGCGACGGCGCCCGAAGCCATCAGCTCCAGCGTGGCCTCGATCAGCAGCTTTTCGGCGAAGGGGTCGCCGACCTGGACGGTGGGACGCTTGGCCTCCGACTCGTCGTCGAACTCGGTCGAGGACATGGTGGCGCCGTGGATGCCGTCGCGGCCGGTCTTGGAGCCGAAATAGACCACGTCATGGCCCGCTTCCGGCGCGGCCGAGTAGTAGATCTCATCGGCGCGCGCCAGGCCGACGCACATGGCGTTGACCAGGATGTTGCCGTTGTAGCCCTTGTGGAAGTTGGTCTCGCCGGCGACCGTCGGCACGCCGACGCAGTTGCCGTAGCCGCCGATGCCCGAGACCACGCCCTTGACCAGTCGCTTGGTCTTCTCATGCGAAGGCTCGCCGAAGCGCAGGGCGTTCAGCAGGGCCACCGGGCGGGCGCCCATGGTGAAGACGTCGCGCATGATGCCGCCCACGCCCGTCGCCGCGCCCTGATAGGGCTCGATGTAGGAGGGGTGGTTGTGGCTCTCCATCTTGAAGATGCAGGCGTCGCCGTCGTCGATGTCGATGACCCCGGCGTTTTCACCCGGACCGCAGATGACGCGCGGTCCCGTGACCGGGAACTTCATCAACTGCTTCTTGGAGGATTTATAGGAGCAGTGCTCGGACCACATGACCGAGAAGACGCCCAGCTCGACCTGGTTGGGCTCTCGGCCCAGCCGGTCCAGCAGGACCTGATACTCGTTCGGAGCCAGACCGTATTCAGCGGCCAATTCTGCGGTGGTCTTTTGCGGAGCGCTCATGGGCGGGGCTTCTAGCCGGGTCTGAGCCTCCTGTCAGCCCGTCCGATTAGCGGGCGCGCTCGATCCCGCGTTTCAGACCGAATGTGATGATGACGGCGGCGACTGCCAGCAGGAAGGCGGCGCCCAGGGCGGTGAAGCCCAACATCGGATTCCGCTCCTGTTCCGCCACGAAGGCCCCCACCAGACCCCAGGCGATCGGCAGGCTGTAGGCCAGGGTGCGCAGGTAGAGCGTCACCTCGATCGCCACCAGGACCACGACCACGATGGCGACGATGGCCCAGGCCGTGGGGGAGGCGAAAGCGGGCAGGGCGTCGAACGCCGTCGCCGTGGTGATCAGGTTCAGCGGCGCCGCGACCGTCAGCCAGCCCGCCAGCGCCGCCAAAGGCCAGATCAGGAACCAGCGGTCGCGGTCCATCACCCCGGTCATGCGGATGGTCCTTCCATTGACCAGAAGCGGAACCAGCAAGGCGAGAAGCGAAGCGAAGATAATGATCACGCTGGCCGCCTTCAGGTTCAGGGCGGCGGCGACGATCCACATGCCGATGCCGAACATGGCCACCGCCGAGGGCCAGCCCATGCGGTTGATCAGCACGCTCTCGCCGGTCTGGGGCAGGGCCTGGCGAACGGCATAGGCCAGCAGGCCCAGATAGATCAGGCCCCAGATCGAAAAGGCGTAGCCCGCCACCTGCAGGGTCTGGTCCCCGTCCGCCGCGAACTCAGCCTGCGACAGGCCGAACCCGCCCAGGCGCTGAACCACGGGGACCACGACGGCGAAGACGGCGGCGGCCAGGACGACCAGGCGGCGGGTCCGCTGGCGGGGCGTGGGGCGTTCGATGGCGGACATGCGGGCGTCTCCGGCTTAGCTTCGCCATACATACGCGTCGGGCGCTGGTTTGGTTCAAGGGACGGCGACGGAACTCTCTGGGGGCCGCCCCGCTTAGGTCAGGACAGACAGCTGGCTCAGGAGATGCGCCATGGCCGACCCCGACGACCTGCCGGACGACCCGGCCCTCGACACCGAGGAGGTGGAAACCAACCGCGCCCTGGAACAGGGCCTGGGCGTCGGCGCCCGCGAACTGGCCGCCATCGGCGAGTCCGGGGCCAAGGGCACGCTGGAGCGCCCGCTGGATGAGGACGGCGAGCCGGTCGAGGAGGAAATCGAGGTCGACGAACTGGGCCGCAGCGCCAGCGTCCTGGACCGCGGCCGCAAGTAAGAGGGCTTAGGCCGCCGCGTAGATACTCTGGAACAGGGTGGCGCCGTCGGCGCTGCCCAGTTCGGCTTCGAAGGCGCGGTCGGGGTGGGGCATCATGCCCAGGACATTGCCGCGCTCGTTCTGAATGCCGGCGATGTCGGCGACGGAGCCGTTGGGGTTGTCGACATAGCGGAAGACCACCTGGCCCTCGCCCTCGAGACGGGCCAGGGTCTCGGCGTCGGCGAAGTAGTTTCCGTCGCCGTTGCCCTGGGTCATGACGACTTCGCGCTGGCCCTGATAGCCCGAGGTGAAGCGGGTCTGGCCGTTGGCGACCGTCAGGCTGATCGGCTTGCAGACATATTTCAGACCGGCGTTGCGCAGCAGGGCGCCCGGCAGCATCCCGGCTTCGCACAGGACCTGGAAGCCGTTGCAGATGCCCAGGACGGCGACGCCGTCGTCGGCGGCCTTTTTGACCGCCTGCATGATCGGGGCCTGGGCCGCCATCGCGCCGCAGCGCAGATAGTCGCCGTAGGAGAAGCCGCCCGGCAGGACGATCAGATCGAGGCCTTTCGGCAGCTCGGTCTCGGCGTGCCAGACCATTTCGACCTGCTCGCCAGTGGAGCGTTCGATGGCGACCTTGCAGTCGCGATCACAGTTGGACCCGGGGAAGACGATGACGGCTGCGCTCATGGGCGGGCCTCCTAGCATCAATTGTTCAGGATGTCAGGCGTGGCCGATCAGGCTTTTCAAGGCGTGCGTTTCGCCACTCCCGATCCGCGATGATCCGGTGCGAATTCCGCATCCGTCCCGCTATCGTTTCCAACCGGTTAACCGTATTCAGTCCATAGGGGCGGGCTAGTAGTCGGATCGTCCCATGCGCGCGCCCCTGAACACCCTTCATGTCGCTGTCCTGATGGGCGGCCTGTCGTCGGAACGCGAGGTCTCGCTGTCCTCCGGTCGCGGCTGCGCCGACGCCCTGGAAGGGCAGGTCGCCAAGGTCACGCGCGTCGACGCCGGTCGCGATCTGGCCCAGGTGCTGACGGCGCTGAAACCCGACGTCGTCTTCAACGCCCTGCACGGAAAATGGGGCGAGGACGGCTGCGTCCAGGGCATCCTCGAGACTCTGAAGATCCCCTACACCCACTCCGGCGTCCTGGCCTCGGCCCTGGCGATGGACAAGGACAAGTCCAAGGCCGTGCTGAGCGCGGCGGGCGTCATCGTCCCCGGCGGCGGCCTGTTCGACCGTCATGAGGTCGCGCGCGGCCACGTCATTCCGCCGCCCTATGTCATCAAGCCGAACGCCGAAGGCTCTTCGGTCGGCGTCTATGTGGTGCACGAGAGCGCCGAGTCCCCGCCGGTCGAGATCGGCGCGCCCGAATGGAAGTATGGCGACCTGGTCATGGTCGAGCCTTTCATTCGCGGCAAGGAACTGGCCGTCACCGTCCTGGGCGAGGCGACCGGCCCGCGCGCCTTGACCATCACCGACATCACCCCGGCCAAGGGCTTCTACGACTACGAGGCCAAATACGCCGAGGGCGGCTCCAAGCACGTCCTACCCGCCGATCTGCCGGCCCATGTCTTCGAGGCGGCCCTGCGTCAGTCCGAGCTGGCCCACACGGCCATGGGCTGCCGCGGCGTGTCGCGATCCGACTTTCGTTATGACGATGTTAAGGACGTTCTCGTTCTTCTGGAGGTCAACACCCAGCCCGGCATGACGCCGACCTCGCTCAGTCCCGAGCAGGCGGCCTATGTCGGGATGGCGTATCGTGATCTGGTTCGGTGGATGGTGGAGGACGCCTCATGCCCGCGGTAGTGCGTGGCGGTCGGCGACAGGGTTCGACGAAGGGCAGGGGGCAGGGCTCCCGCAACGCTCCGGCCACGCCGGGCAAGGTCGCCGCCATCGGTCGGCTGGACCTGTCGCCGCGCGCGGTTCTGATCTCCATCGTGGCGGGCGTCGTGGTGCTGGGCGGGGTCCTGGCCACGGGCGCGCGGGCCGAGCGCATCTCCAACTCGGTCTCCAATAAATTCGACAGCGTCACCTCGGGCATGGGCCTGAAGGTCAGGCAGGTCCACGTCACCGGCGCCTCGCCCGAGGCCCGCGCCGCGATCCAGCAGGCCGTCGGCGTCAGCGCCGATCAGCCCATCGTCAGTCTGGACCTGAACGCCGTGCGCGACCGGGTGCAGGCCGTGGGCTGGGTCAAGGAGGCGCGCGTGGTGCGCCTGCTGCCCGACACCCTGATCGTCGACGTCAAGGAACACGACCGTCTGGCCGTCTGGCAGACCGGCGGCCACGCCTATGTCATCGACAGCCGCGGCCAGGTCATCCAGGGCGCCGACGCCGGCCGCTATCCCAGGCTGCCGCTGGTGGTGGGCAAGGGCGCCGATCAGACCGCGTCTGAAATCCTGCCGCTTCTGGCCCAGCGCCCGCGTCTGATGGCCCGCATCGAGGCCCTGGTCCGCGTGGACGAGCGCCGCTGGGACCTGCGCCTCAAGGACGGCGCCCTGATCCAGCTGCCCGCTGTCGATCAGGACAGCGCCCTGATCCGCCTCGACGCGCTGGACCAGCGCGAACGCCTTCTCGATCTGGGCTTCGCCCGGGTCGATCTCCGCACGCCCGAGGAGGTCGCCGTCCGGCCCTCCGAAGGCGCCGTCTGAACCGAATATCCAGGACACGATCATCATGGCCGGACGCAGCCGAGACACGAACACGGATCAAGCCAAGGGCGCCCCGCGCGCACCGGCCGTGGCCGCGCTCGACCTGGGCCAGTCCAAGGTCGCCTGCTTCATCATGAAGCCCGAGGGCGTGCGCCACGCCGACCGCACCATCCGCGTCGCCGGCGCCAGCCACGTCCAGTCGCGCGGCGTGCGCGGCGGGGCCATTGTCAACATGGATGAAGCCGCTCAGGCCATCGGCCACGCGGTCGAGCGCGCGGAGCGCGCCGCCGGCTCGCCCGTCTCCGGCGTCATCGTCACCACGGCCATCGGCCAGATGGCCAGCCACCGGGTCCAGGCCCGCGTCTCGCTCGGCGCCCATCCGATCAGCGACGGCGACCTGGCCCGCGCCATCGGCATGGCCCTGGCCCAGATCCGTCTGCCCAACCGCCGTCCGATCCACGTCCTGCCCATCGCCTGGTCGGTGGACGGGGCGCGCGGCGTCCACGACCCGCGCTCCATGCGCGGCGGCTCGCTGGGGCTCGACCTGCTGGTCGTCTCCATGTCCGAAGGCTCCTTCGGCGCCCTCAGCCACTGCCTCGAACTGGCGCACCTCGACCTGCAAGGCGTGGCCGCCGCCCCCGTCGTCTCCTCGCTCGCCGCGCTGGAAGAGGACGAGATGGAGCTGGGCAGCGTCTGCATCGACATGGGCGGCGGCTCGACCTCGGCGGCCGTCTGGGGCGGCCGCAGCCTGCTGCACATCGAATCGCTGAACGTCGGCGGCGATCACGTCACCGCCGACATCGCGCGCGGCCTGTCGACCTCCAAGGTCGGCGCCGAGCGCCTGAAGACCCTGCACGGCTCGGCCATGGCCAGCGCCAACGAGGACCGCGAGATGCTGGAGGCCCCGCCGCGCGGCGAGGACCCGTCCGCCGGCCCCGTCATCGTCCCGCGCGCCATGCTCAAGACCGTCATCGCCCCGCGCGTCGAGGAAACCCTTGAACTGCTGCGCGACCGGCTGAAGCACGCCGGCGTCGGCATGGACCCGGGCGCGGGCATCGTCCTGACCGGCGGCGCCAGCCAGCTGAACGGCGTGCGTGAACTGGCTGTGCGCGTCTTCGACCGCCCGGTCCGCCTGGGCAAACCGCAACGCGCGCCCCACCTGGCCGACGCCGCCTCAGGCCCGGCCTTCTGCTCGGCCTCGGGCGTCCTGCTGCGCGCCGCCTACGGCCCGCGCGAGGCCGTCTCCGCCCGCAAGCTGATGTCCCGTCAGATCACCGCCGCCGACGCCCCCAAGGTCCACCGCGGCGGCATGGTCGCCCGCGCCGCCGGCTGGTTGCGCGACAACCTCTAGGCCGCCCCTGGGCCGCTTGGCGGCCCCTGCGGGGCAGGGCCGGTCCCATTCCTGTCTGATTTAGGCGCACGGCGTCTGATAGGTGTTTGTCGGAAACGCCTCGAAGGGCGCTGCCTGCGCGTGATTTGTGCGTCATCTCGGCCAAAACGAGAATGATCTCCGCTCAAGGAACGGGTGTCGGCCATCTGTGACCGGACTGTGTCTCCATTGTTACAGGTTTGACGTGCGATGGCCTGATTTGGGTCACAAAGCTTGTCGCTGCGGTAAATTTAGCTAGACGGGACGCTTGGGCTGCGGACCGACCGTTCGATCCGCAGAGGTTTTCATCAAGAGTTGGGGCGACATTCATATGCACTTGAAGCGTAAGTATTTGTTTGGGACGACGGTTTTGGCTGGCGTGATGGCTGTCGCCGCCCCCGCCTTGGCTCAGACCACCACCCAGTCCGCGACGACGCCGCCGGCGTCGACCACGCAAACGACCCAGGTTTCGGAAGTGGTCGTCACCGGTTCGCGCATTCGCCGGAGCGAGTTCACCAGCACGCAGCCGATCCAGGTGATCACGGCTGAGCAGGCTGAACTGAAGGGCACCGCTGACGCCGCCACGGCTCTGATGTCGTCGTCGCTCGCGGCCGGCTCGTTCCAGCTGAACGACCAACTGACCGGCTATGTGACGGCTGGCGGCGGCGGCACGCAATCGGTTGCGCTGCGCGGCCTGGGCTCGCAACGCACCCTGACGCTGCTGAACGGCCGCCGCGCAGGTCCGGCCGGTACGCGCGGCCAGGTGCAAGCCTTCGACCTGAACGTCATTCCGCAGTCGGTGGTCGAACGCTTCGACATCCTGAAGGACGGTGCTTCGTCGCTGTACGGTTCGGACGCCGTGGCCGGCGTCATCAACATCGTCACCAAGCGCGATCTCGATGGCGGCTACATGAGCGCCTACGCGAGCCAGCCGTTCGAGGATGGCGGCGAAGTCTACCGCATTGACGGCAGCTACGGTAAGACCTTCGACCGCGGCTATTTCAGCGTCGGCGCGGAATACTATCGCGCTGAAGCGCTGCGTCGCGCGGATCGCGATGACACGGGCTGCCAAGCCGACAACCTGCACAGCGCCGCTACCGGCGAGCGCGTCGACTACATCGATCCGCGCACGGGCAAGTACAAGTGCGTGAACTTCACCAACCAGTACGTGTCGGTGTCGGGCGTGGGTTCGCTGGTTCGCAAGGACCTCTCGGGTTACGGCTACAACTACGACACCCCGGGCAACACCTCGCCGTATGCGGATTGGGCGCGCTTCAACAACTCCGCTGACAAGAACACCTACCTCTACGCCCCGACCGAGTCGGAGCTGTGGAACCGTTCGACCGTCATCAGCCCGACGGAACGTGCGACCCTGACCTTCATCGGCGGCTATGACCTGACGCCGAACGTCGAGCTGTACACCGAGCTGATGTACAACCGTCGTGAATCCTCGCAGAACGGCGTGGGCCAGATCTTCCAGAGCTTTGCTCAGCGCAACACCGTCAACGGCGCGCCGAACAACCTGCCGATCTCCAACCCGAACAACCCGTTCGGCCGCACGGTTCAAACGGTTGGCGTTTATGAGTCCAGCTCGAACCAGGTTGTGGACTATTACCGCGCCGTCGCCGGCGCCCGTGGCCAGTTCTCGGCCTTCGGTCGCAACTTCGACTGGGATGTCTACGGCCAATATTCGCTGTCGGACGCCGTCTATGACAACGGCCCGCGCGTTTACCTGGACCGCTTCCTGGCCCTGAACAGCCCGGACGTGGCCTGCACCAACAACCCGGTCGGCGGCAACGTCTCGAACTTCGACTGCGCCGCTCTTCCGAACGGTATCCCGTGGGCTGACGCTCGCGTTCTCGCCGGCAACTACACGCAGGCTGAGCGCGATTTCCTCTTCATCAACGAAGAGTACACCACGACCTACGACCACGCTTACATCGAAGGCGTCATCAGCACGGACAACCTGTTCTCGCTGCCCGCCGGTGATGTCGGCTTCGCCTTCGGCGCTCAAATCCGCCACGAGAAGATCGACGACACTCCGGGCGAACAGGCCGCCAACCGCAACATCGCGCTGTACACCAGCGCTGGTCGCACGGTCGGTTCGGACGACATCCGCGAGGCCTTCGCCGAGCTGGACGTGCCGCTGCTGAAGGCTATGCCGTTCGCTGAATCCCTGACCCTGAACGTGTCGGGCCGCGTGTCGGACTATGACAGCTACGGCACGAACTCGACCTGGAAGGCCGGTCTGAACTGGCAGATCACGCCTGAGTACCGTGTCCGTGGTTCGATCGGCACCTCGTTCCGCGCTCCGGCGCTGTACGAACTGTTCCTGGGCAACCAGACGGGCTACGGCTCGCAGGCTTCGGTCGACCCCTGCTATAACTATGGCAACAACAGCGCGATTGACCCGAACGTTCTGGCCGCATGTCAGGCCCTGGGCATCCCCGACGACCACACCGGCGGTTCGAGCGCGACCATCTTCACCAACGGTGGTGCAGGCGTGCTGGAAGCTGAAACGGCTGAGTCGCGCAGCCTGGGCGTGATCTGGACGCCGCGTTTCGCTTCTCTGTCGGTCGCCGTCGACTACTTCGAAATCGAAATCGAAAACGAGGTTTCGCAGTTCGGCGCCTACAACATCATCGAGTACTGCCTGCGTGGTCGTACCGATTTCTGCAGCCTGTTCGAACGTGATGCGGCCACCAACTACATCACGACGGTCAACAACAGCTACGTGAACATCGCGACGCAGTGGAGCCGCGGTATCGACCTGACGCTGCGCTACGACCGCGACACGCCGTGGGGTGATCTGACCTTCCAGACGCAGAACACCTGGAAGCTGGAAGACCGCACCAACACGCTGGGCGGTGAAGTCGAAGACTACCTCGGCAACACCTTCAACTACTCGGGTCCGCAATACGCCGGTAACCTGAGCCTGACCCTGCGTTCGGGCGACCTGACCTGGAACTACGCCGTTGACGCCATCGGCAAGGGTTCGGACTACGACCAGTACGGCTATCGCACGGCCTACTCGGCCAAGTATGGCCAGGAAGTCGCCTACAAGATGTGGAACGAGTTCACGACCTACCACTCGGCCTCGGTTCGCTTCGCTCTTGAAGACTGGACCTTCCAGGTCGGCGTGAACAACCTCTTCGACGAGCGTCCGCCGTCGTCGGACGCCTCGACCTGGCGCGTGGGTACGGCCGCATTGAACGGTTACGACATGCGTGGCCGTCGTGGCTTCATCCGGGTTGGTCGCAGCTTCTAATCCAGCGACACTCGACATCGGAAAGGGGGCGGTTTCGACCGCCCCCTTTTTTGTTTGTTTCAAGGCCCGACAATCGAGAGCCTGGAGCCTGGAGCCTGGAGCCTGGAGCCTGGAGCCTGGAGCCTGGAGCCGAACGGCGAGGGGCTGTCCGGTCGCGTGGATCAGGGAACGGGTGGTTGGCTCCCGTGGGGCAACAAAAAACCCCGGCAGCGAAGCTGCCGGGGTTGGTTTCCAGGTGGACGCCTAATCTACAGGCCGCCGTTGCAGCCATCGCGGAAGTAGGTGTCGATAAGGCCGAGTTGCTGGGCCATTATCGCGCGCGTCCATGCGTTGCCGTGACCGTAGTCCGTCAACCGCGTGAACTGTACGTCTTGTCCGCTTGAGCGAGCTTTATCCACGAACCATTCCGAATGCTCGATCGGGGCGGTTTGGTCTCGTTCGCCATGATAGAGCATGATCGGGATGCTGATGGTGTTTGCGACCGACGAAGGGCTCAGGCCCTTGACCGTGTCGCGCTGAGCTTCGCGCGTGTAGGGGTTGTTGAGCAGGGAGTCGCGAATTCGCGACAGGTCGGAGACGCCCGCGCCTGCGATGGCGCATTTGTACAGCCCGTTGGGACGCACGGCGGCGACCATGGCGGCGTAACCGCCATAGGAGAAGCCGAACATCGCCACATGGCCCTGTTTGGCGAGACCTTGGTCCTGAGCCCAGACCACGGCGTCATCCAGGTCATCCTGCATCTTCTGGCCCCACTCGCCGTCGCCCGCGCGCCAAAGGGCTGTGCCCCAGCCGGAGGAGCCACGGAATTGCGGCTGGATGATTGCGTAGCCGCGCGAGGCCAGAAGGGCTGGCCACATCGAGCCGTCCCATTCCATGTCGTCGCGCGCCCACGGGCCGCCGTGAGGCATGATGACCGTGGGGTAGGGGCCCGGCCCAAACTGCTCGGCGTTGGGGCGCGTCACAAACGCGGGGATGAGTTGCCCGTCGCGTGCGGCGTAGGTCGCGTAGGACGTGGCGCCCAGCGCCGCGGGGGCGATGTCGGGGTAGGGCTGAGACAGAACCGTCAGCTGCTCTTTATTGCGCAGCAGGTAATAGGCGCCGGGATCATTGGCGCTGCCGGCCCAGACGATGATCGTGTTCAGGTCGCGCGACGCCGAGACGATGCGGGCGTGCTTCCCTGCTTTGTAGGGGATGGTCTGATGTTGTCCGGTGGCGGGATCGACGATGTCGATCGGCGTCTCTTGAATGCCGAGCGCCGCGTTGATGCGGTTCGTCAGAGCCTCCAGCTCGGGAAGAACCGGGTAGGTTTCGCCGCGCAGGCCGGCGTAGCTAAAGCTGGCGATCTCTCCGAAATTGTCGCCTGGAATATCCCATACTGAAACGCCCGTGGCTTCGAACAGGGGGTGGCTGAAGGCGACCTCGCCCAGGCGCCGTGCGGCGATATCGTATTCGAGGATCGCCGCCTTGTCCCGCTCGCGGTTTGACACGACGAAGGCGATGTTCGGGTCTTTGGAGAAGCCGGCTACGGAAAAGACCTCGCGGTCCTTGACGTAGTTCCTGACATGCTCCTCCCACGCGCCGGCCGCGTTGCGGAATTCCGTCGCGACATACAGGCCGTTGCCGTCGCGGCCGGCGCGGCTGCGCGCCCGCAGATCGCCGTTCAGATCGGTATCGTATCCGTTGACGCGCTCGCCCGAACGCAACACGCGCTCGGACCGATGCCGACGAACATTGTACTTGTATATGTCGCTGCCGACGCTGATCAGGATGTGATCCGGATCGTTGGGAAGGGCATCCAGAACGCGGGCGCTGGAGCGGCTCAGTTGTTCGCGTTCGCTTTCCGAGCGGGTCTGGATGGTCGTCAGGGGATCGTTCCACGCACCTCCATTGACGTTGATCAAGTATAGCTTGCTCGCGAAGGTCTTGAAGGAGCCGGATTCGAACGGCTGCCAGGCTGAAATCGCCACGACGCCGTTCTTGACGAACTGAACGCCCTGAACCTTCATGTGCTGCGCGCCGAGGTTGCGCGGCTCGTTGGACAGGTTGGTTGCGTCCCAGATCGTGACGACCCGTTCTTCTCCGCGTGATTGTACGGCGGCCAGGTGTCTGCCGTCGGGCGACACGGTCAAGCTGGCGAGCGCGGGATAGGCGGCCAATTGTTCAATCGTCGGCGCGCGGAAAGCTTCGGCGGTCGCGGCGGGCGCGGTGGATGTCTCCGCCGACGCCGCTGCGGCTGACAACATCACCATCGCGGCGACGCCCGCAGCCAAGGCCGTTCGTTTTACAGTCTGCATTTTTGCCCCCAAGGTCACTGGTCGACTATTCCTATCGACTACATGTTTCTGCCACATTCTGGAGGGGCGCGTCCCGATCACAATTCACTGTTGGGCGCGAATTTCGGAATAACGTTATGAAAATCCACCGGCTCAGCTTTCAAATCCGGCGACTCATATTACCGGGGTAACACTCCGTTAACGCAAAGAGGGTTTTCCTTAACGCGCTCATAACCAATGCGATTCGGCGGGGATTTCGCATTGGGGTTAACGGGCAGGGTCGGAAAGTCGGAACAACAATCATGTCTCTCTCGCTGGTGAAGCCGCAACACACGGAACTGAAGCCCCGGATCGTCGTCTTCGGCGTCGGCGGCGCGGGCGGGAACGCCGTGAACAACATGATCGACGCTGGCCTTGAAGGGGTCGAGTTCGTCGTCGCCAACACCGACGCCCAGCACCTCAGCTTCGCCAAGACCGACCGCCGCATCCAACTGGGCGAGACCATCACCCAGGGCCTCGGCGCCGGCGCCCACCCCGAAGTCGGCATGAACGCCGCCGAGGAGAGCGCTGACGAGATCCACGCGCACCTGGACGGCGCGCACATGGTCTTCATCACCTGCGGCATGGGCGGCGGCACCGGCACCGGCGCGGCCCCCGTCATCGCCAAGTGCGCCCGCGACCGCGGCATCCTGACCGTCGGCGTCGTGACCAAGCCCTTCACCTTCGAAGGCCGTCACCGCATGCGTCTGGCGGACTCCGGCGTCGCCGAGCTGCAGCGCTACGTCGACACCCTGATCGTCATTCCGAACCAGAACCTGTTCCGCGTCGCCAACGAGCGCACGACCTTCGCCGACGCCTTCGGCATGGCCGACCAGGTGCTGCACTCGGGCGTGCGCTCGATCACCGACCTGATGATCCTGCCGGGCCTGATCAACCTCGACTTCGCCGACGTCCGCGCCGTCATGTCCGAAATGGGCAAGGCGATGATGGGCACGGGCGAGGCCACGGGCGACGACCGCGCCCTGCTGGCGGCTCAGAACGCCATCGCCAACCCGCTGCTGGACGAGACCAGCCTCAAGGGCGCCAAGGCCGTTCTGGTGAACATCACCGGCGGTCTGGACATGACCCTGCTGGAAGTGGACGAGGCCGCCAACGCCATCGCCGCCGAAGTGGACGGCGACGCCAACATCATCTTCGGCGCCGCCTTCGACCCGGCCCTGGACGGCAAGATCCGCGTCTCCGTCGTCGCCACCGGCATGGACGAAGCCGTCATCCAGAAGATCGAGCCCCAGGGTTCGGCCTTCTCGGACCGCCGCCCGGCCACGGCCGCCGCTGCGCCGCGCCAGCCGGAAGTCCGCATCGACCCGGTGCGCGAACCGGCCCGCGCACCTGAACCGGCCCCGGTCTATGAGGCCCCCGCCGCCCGCGCCGCACCCGAGCCGCGCCCTGAACCCGTCATCCACGACGCGCCCCGCACCCTGGAGCCGATCGTCGATCCCTGGGTCGAGGAATATGAATCCGGCGCCGTCCGCGCTCAACCGGCCGCCGCGTCGGCCGAGCAGGGCGACCTCTACTTCGACCGCGGCCAGCAACAGCAGCCCCAGGCTCGCCCGGCTCCGCGCCGCGAAGAACCGGTCGCTGAAGAAGAATACTACGACGACCGCGATCACCGCCGCAGCGGCTGGAGCCTGTTCGGCAAGAAGCGCCAGCAGCCGCAACAGCAGCAGCCGTCCTACGCGCCGCAGCCGTCGTCGAACCGCACCACCCAGCAACTGCGTCAGACCCAGGCGACCCAGCCGACCCAGGACTATCAGGCCGGTCACGCTGAGGACGACGACCTGGAAATCCCTTCCTTTCTTCGCCGCCTCGCGAACTGATCGGAAGAAACCCTGATTGAAACGCCCCGGAGCCCGGCTCCGGGGCGTTTTCATTTGTTTCTAGCTGTCGCCAGACCGAAACAATCCGAAACCCATCTTTCATTTCGGGCTTGAGCCGTCGTGGTTAAACGACACCTGAGGCGAACTCCGCACGCGCGGAGCCGCGCAATACAGAGAGTGTCCATTGTCGGTCCGTAACGACCATCACGAACAGACCATCGTCGCTCCGGCCATCTGCGCCGGCGTCGGCGTTCACACCGGCCAGCGCGTCAAGCTGGTCGTGCGTCCGGCCGCGCCCGGCGCGGGCATCGTCTTCGTGCGCACCGACATCACGGACCGCGACAACCGCATCCCCGTCTCGGGCGAGGCCGTCATCGACGCCCGCCTGAACACCATGATCGAGAACGCGGCGGGCGTGCGCCTGTCGACCATCGAGCACCTGATGGCCGCCCTGTGCGCGCTCGGCGTCTCCAACGCCGTGATCGAGGTCGACGGCCCCGAGCTGCCGATCCTGGACGGTTCGGCCCTGCAGTTCGTGCAACTGCTGGATCGCGCCGGTTTCCGCCGTCAGGAAGCCCCGGTCCGCTACATCGAGATCCTCAAGCCGATCCGGGTGGAGGAGGGCGACAAGTCCGCCGTCCTTCTGCCCTGCGACCGCTACGAGATGCGCTTCGAGATCGACTTCCCCACGCCGGTCATCGGCAATCAGGTGGTGGACTTCGTCGTGGACGAGGCGACCTTCCGCTCGGACATCATGGCCGCCCGCACCTTCGGCTTCGCCCATGAGGTCGAGGCCCTGCGTCAGGCCGGTCTGGCCCGCGGCGGTTCGCTGGAAAACGCCGTGGTCATCGACGGCGACGAGATCCTGAACCCCGGCGGCCTGCGCATGGAACGCGAGTTCGTGCGCCACAAGGCCCTGGACGCCATCGGCGACCTCTACGTCCTCGGCGCGCCTCTGCTGGGCCGCTATGAAGGCGTCAAGGCGGGCCACGCCCTGAACAACAAGCTGGTCCGCGCCCTGCTGGCCCAGCCCGCCGCCTGGCGCGAAACGACGCGCGTCCCCGACATGGCGATGGCGGGCTAAGTACTCTTTCCTCCCCATTTCATAGGGAGGTGGCGCGGCGCGATAGCGACGTGACGGAGGGGGCGTCTCGACGTCAGCCTTCTGTGTCGCCCCCTCCACCGCTACGCGGTCCCCCTCCCCACAAGTGGGGAGGAA
>RCUP01000208.1_pt1 | contig 54043 bp, 43 predicted proteins | sample 2166341 | NCBI WGS metagenome assembly RCUP01 (sample SAMN09932325, study PRJNA488358) | compost metagenome | isolation source: compost soil in succinonitrile-enriched | place: Germany: Experimental Botanical Garden | reverse complement strand
GGGCAATATCGTGCAACTGGGTCTGGCCAGCGCCGGCGTGCCGCTGGATTTCGCCTGTTTCGGCCTCGACGCCAGCGGCAAGTTGTCCGATGACCGCTACATGACTTTCTTCAACCAGCCCCGTACGCCGTGTGGCGGCGTGGAAACCTCGGCGCCGTCCGGCGATGCAGCCGGTTTCAGCTACCAGCTGGACCGCTTGCCGGCGTCCATCGAGCGCCTGGTCGTCACGGCCGCCATCGATGGCGACGCCACGATGGCGCAGCTGGGCAGCGGCCATTTGCGGCTGCTCGACGGCGGCAGAGAATTGGCCCGCTACACGTATGCGGGTGCCGATTTTGCGCAAGAAAAAGCCGTCATGCTGGGCGAGTTCTACCGCAAGGACGGGGGCTGGCGCTTCATGGCCGTGGGCCAGGGTTTCAATGGCGGCCTCGATGCGCTGGTCGCGTATTTCGGCGGCGAAGTGGCGCAGGCGCAAGCAGAACCGGCGCCGCCGCCCAAGATTTCCCTGTCCAAAATATCGCTGACCAAGGCGGGCCAGACGCACAAGGTATCGCTGGAAAAGGGCGCGGGCGCGCCGAGCAAACTCACCGTCAAGGCCACCTGGGTCGATAACGGCGATGGCGATGACGATAACGACGACCTCGATTTGCGTGTAGGCATCCTCTTGCCAAACGGCCAGATGCGCTTCATCCAGGCGCCGGACACGGCCGGCAACTTCGACGCAATGCCCTACGTGCGCCACCTGGGCGACGTGGCGGGCGTGGCGGGCAAGGAGCCGGCCACGGAAACGGTGGAAGTCAACCCCGCGCTGGCGCAGCATTACGGCGGCACGGTGGGCCTCGTCTTCAGCGTGTATTCGGCGGTGGCCAATGGCGCCGTCTCGGTCGCGTCCATGCGGCCGAAGATGGTCATGCAGTATGGCGAGCAGGTCGTCGAGTGCGCGTTCGACTTCCGCCTGTCCAAGGCGGCCGACGATGATTCCGTCTACACCTATGTGATCGGCATGGCGCGCGTCACGAACGACAGCATCATCCTCGAGCCGTCCGGCAAGACGTCGGAGCCGGGCAGCGAAGCGACACCGTGGCTGAGCTGGCAGGGCGAGAACCTGCAGCTGGCCTTCAACGGTCCCGTCGTCTTCAAGGGCGAGGACAAGGAAGACGAAGATGACTGCAATGCCGACAATCCGCGCCGCTACATCGCCTAGGAGACACTGATGGAAACCTTGTCCAAGGGACAGCGCTTGCCGCTGGCCAATCTCGTTCCCGATGGCGTGCTGCAGGTCGGCGTGGCCGCGCAGGGGCTGGCGCTCGACGTAGCCTGCTTCGGCCTCGACGCCAGCGGGAAATTGTCCGACGAACGCTACATGACTTTTTTCAACCAGCCGCGCACGCCGTGCGGCGGCGTGGAAGCGCGTGCCGGCAGCGGCGGCGACACGACCGAGTTTGCCTTGCAGCTGGCGCGCTTGCCGGCCGGCATAGACCGCCTCGTCGTGACGGCGTCCATCGATGGCGGCGGCGTGATGTCGCAACTGCAAGCTGGCCACGTGCGCCTGCAGGCGGGCGGACGCGAGCTGGCCCGCTTTGCGTTTGCCGGTGCGGATTTTGCACAGGAAAAAGCCGTCATGCTGGCAGAGATCTACCGCAAGGATGGCGGCTGGCGCTGCATGGCCGTGGGACAAGGTTTCAATGGCGGACTCGATGCGCTCGTGCGCCACTTCGGCGGTGAAGTCGAGCAGGCTGCCCCCGCAGCGGCCTCGGCCGTCATGCAGGCGAAGATCAACCTGGAAAAGCGCGTGGAACGCGAAGCGCCGCAACTGGTCAGCCTCGTCAAGCAGGCGGGCGTGTCCCTGCAAAAAGTGGGGCTGCTTGATCACCGCGCCAAGGTGTGTCTGTGCCTCGATATTTCCGGCTCCATGGGACGGCTGTATAAAGAGGGGCTGGTGCAGCGCTTTGCCGAACGCATCCTGGCCCTGGGCTGCAAGTTCGACGACGATGGCGAGATCGATGTTTTCCTGTTCGGCAAGAACGTCCACCATCCGGCGCCCATGGCCTTGAGCAACTGCAATACCTATGTGAGCCAGGCGATACAGCGCCATCCGCTCGAAGGCGACACGCGCTATGGCGCCGCCATGCAGGCGATCCGCGCGTTTTATTTCCCCGACAAGGCCGGCGGCGAGCGCACGCGGCCCTTCGCGGCCGAGTTGCCCGTGTACGTCATGTTCGTCACCGATGGCGGCACGAGCGACCAGGCGACGACGGAGAAACAATTGCGATGGGCCAGCAATGAGCCCATCTTCTGGCAATTCATGGGCATCGGCAAGGGACGCAAGTCGAAAAGCAAGTTTCTTTCCGCCTTCGCCGATTCCGATTTTCCGTTCCTGGAAAAACTCGACGAATTGCAGGGACGCCTGGTCGACAATGCCAATTACTTTTCCGTCAGCTCGCCCGACGAGCACAGCGATGCGGAACTGTATGACTTGTTGATGACGGAATATCCGGGCTGGCTGAAGCTGGCGCGCGGCAATGGCTTGCTGAGGTAGTGGCCATCGGATGAGGCTGTATGACCACAAGTGCAAGAGATTTGTAAATTGAAGTAAATAACAATGGTTCGCATTTGCTTTGCGTAATGGAGTCGTGGCATGCTTTAACTGTGCCCACACCTGTGCCCTCACGCCACGGCGTAGTGCCTCATCCGTAGCGTCTCCATTATTTTTTAAGCAAATGCATAAAATCCTCTTTCACTGTCTGGCGGGCGGCAGCCTGCTCGTTTCCGGCGCCGCTGTCCAGGCCCAAACCACGCCTACCAGCGGCGACACCGTCGTCAAGCCCGCACCGGCCAAGGCGCCCGCTGCCGATGCGCCTCCTTCCGTCAGCGTGACGGCCGAGCGTCCCACGGGCCGTATCGACCGCCAAGTCTACGACGTCAAGTCCGACGTGGGCAGCAGCAACGGCACGGCGGCCGATGCCTTGAATAATGTGCCTTCCGTGGCCGTCGATCCCGATGGTTCCGTGTCCCTGCGCGGCAGCAGCAATGTGCAGATATTGATCGACGGTAAACCGTCGGCCATGCTGCAGGGCGATTCGCGCGGCGCCACCCTGAACGCCATGGCGGCCGACGATATCGAATCCGTGGAAGTGATCAACAATCCCGGCGCCCAGTTCGGCAACGAGGCCGGTGGCGGCCCCATCCTGAACCTGGTGATGCGGCGCAACCGCAAGCCGGGCGGCTTTGCCACCGTCAACGCGAACGCGGGCATCGCGGGGCGCTACAACAGTGCCGTGTCCGGCACCTACAACGAAGGCCCGTGGGGCTATCAGGGCGGCATCAATGTGCGCCATGACGGCCGCAATTCCGTGGGCGAGGTCAGCCGCGAGCGCCTGGAACGCGGCACTGGCGCTTTCGCCCACAGCAGCCAGCAATCCACCAACAATGGCTTGAACGACTCGCTGGGCTTGCACGGCACCGTCAATTACAACCTGAACGCCAACGACACCCTGGCCGCCAGCGTGTCGTATAACGGACGCAGCAACGACCAGCGCTCGCTCGACCGCTACATCAATGGCGACAGCACGGGCAGCACCATCGGCGACTATGTGCGCAGCACCGTGCGCAATGGCGACAGCCGCAACACCAGCTGGGGCGCGCGCTACGACCACAAGGGCGAATTGCCGGGAGAAACCCTCAAAATCGACTTGCGCGTGTCGTCGTCGACCAACGGGAGCGACAGCGATTACGCGAATACCTACGCGGTGACGCCCGTCAATGCCTTCGACAGCCGCGCGCGCCAGCACAGCGAAACGGGCAACCGCATCGTCGACTTCAGCGGCGACTACGAGCGTCCGCTGGCGGGCGGCACGGCCAAGCTCGGCTACAAGGTTGCCGACAACAAGAGCAGCTTCGACACTTTATATACGGACATTAACCCGGCCAGCCTGGCGGAAATCGTCAACCCCATGCGCAGCAACCGTTTCGAGCTCGACGAGCGCACTGTGGCCCTGTATGGCTCCTACCAGATGCGCCTGACCGAACGCTGGGGCGCGCTGGCCGGCCTGCGCGCCGAATACACGGATTTGACCGTGCGCCAGATCACGAGCGGCATCGAGGCTGGCAACAATTACGTCAACTACATTCCCAGCCTGTTCGCCACCTACAAGGTCAGCGATGAGAGCAACTTGCGCTTCAGCTATGCGCACCGCATCCGCCGCCCGAATGCGGGCGACCTGAATCCGTACGTGGTCTACCGCGACGAGTTCAATGTGTCGGCCGGCAACCCGAAGCTGAAACCCACGCAGACGGATTCGTTCGAGATCGGCTATGAAACGAAGATCGCGGGCCTGGAAAGCAGCTTGCGCGCCTACCACCGCCGCGACACGGACGCCATCGTCGATTACCGCTACTTTATCAGCGACAATGTGCTCTTGACCACGCGGGAAAACGGCGCAGGCAGCCATTCTAGCGGGCTCGAGTTCAGCGTCAGCGGCAAGCTGACGCCATCCTTGACCCTGAACACGAGCGGCAACCTGGCGCGCAGCCAGCAAACGAGCTCGGACGACCTGGGCAACCGCAGTACGCGCACGGCGAATGCACTGAGCGGCCGCGCGCGCCTCAATTACCAGTTCGATGCGGCCAACCAGCTGCAGCTGGCCCTGCAAATGCAGGGCAAGACGCTGTCGGGACAGGGCTACCGCTCGCCGAACAACACCTTGAATGTGAGCTGGCGCCACACGGTGACACCGCAACTGAGCCTGGTCATGAATGTGACCGATGTGTTCAGCAGCAACAAGATGGAAACCGTCATCAACAGCGCTTCCTTGCGCGAGACGAGCACGCGGCGCTTCGATGGACGCATGATTTACGTGGGACTGTCGTACCGCCTGGGCGGCGCCACGTCGGCGGCGAAAGAGGGCGAGCGCGAACCGCGTTTCGGTCCGCCAGGCGGACGCGGGCCAGGCGGACCCGGCCCGGGCGGGCAGGGAGGCGAACCGGGCTAGGCCGCCAGCGCGATCTGGTGCAGGAAGTCGATGAAATCGTCCGTATGGAGCTCAAAGCGCCACTCGCCAGTGCCATGTTCGGCGCGGTACACGGGCAAGTCGCCGTCGATGCTTCTTTCGTCCAGGTGCACGCAGTACGGGTCGCCGCCCGCATCGGCAATCACCACCAGCTTCTGTGCCCAGGCCGCGATTTGGTGATGGTGCACGGCATGGACGGAGTAACCGTGCTGGGCCTTCACCAGCTCGGCCGCGCCGTACAGATGCAGGCCCTGCGGGAAGCGCTTGCCGTCGACATGCACGCGCAGCGGCGAATACCATTCCAGGAAGCGGCGATATATCTCTGGCAATACCCAGTGCGCGTCGATCTCGGCCATGTCCTCGGCGCTGGCGACCGTCAGCCAGTTCGACGGTTGCGCCAGGTCCTGTTTGCGCTGGCGCTGCAGCGCCAGTTTTCGTTCCAGGAAAGTGGCTGCCATTTCCAGGCGCGAAAGCGGCTGGGTCAGCGTGTAATGCGTGGGGGGCGCCTTGTAGCCTGCGCCGTCAGGGTAGCCGTCCGCTTGCCAGGCCAGTACGGCGCCTAGTCGCAACTGCTCTGTCTTCCAGTGGCCGGGATCGGACGGCAAACCCTGGTCAAACGGCTGGCGGCTGAACATGGCCAGGCTTTTGATCGCCTTGGCGCGCACTTCCAGGCTGGTGGCGCTCGACGCTGCCAGAGCCACCAAGGGCGCATACGCGTCCACGCCTGTACTTTTCAGCAAGCCATCCACGCCCCAGTACGCCAGTGTGGGCTGCTCCAGTGCCCAAGAGAAAAAGGCCGCATGTTGACTGCCTTCCACCAGATGCACGATATCGCTCATTAAAAAGGTGCGCCAGTGCAGCAGTTGCCCATCGCGCGCATACGCCATCAGGATATCGAGCACGGCCAGCCGCTCGTCCGCGGCATGCTTTTTCAGCAGCCGTTCTTTCAGCCGTGCGAACTTGCTGCCGTCCGTTTCGTCAAATAGCTTGCGGTGCAGGGCTGCCAGCGGTGCGGCCGCCATCAGACGGCCATCGCCGCCTTGATCGGCGCGTGGTGTTCATAGCCGTCCAGCGAGAAGTCGGACGGTTCGATCTTTTCCAGCCATTCCGGCTCGTACTTGCCCGTTTTCGCATAGTCGGGCACGCGCTCGGAAATGACAAACCTGGGCGCCGGGAAGGGCGTGCGTTTGAGTTGCTCTTCCACCATGTCGAGGTGGTTTTCATAGATGTGCGCGTCGCCGATGAAATACGTGAACCAGCGCGGCGTGTAGCCCGTCAGGCGCGCCACCAGGTGCAGCAGGGCTGCGCCTTCGGCGATGTTGAACGGCGTGCCCAGGCCGATGTCGTTGCTGCGCACATATAAGCACAGCGAGATTTCGCGCGTGCTGGCGTTCGGGATGAACTGGTACAGCAAGTGGCAGGCGGGCAGGGCGACGGCGTCCAGCACGGCCGGGTTCCAGCCGTGGAACAGGATGCGCCGGCTGCCCGGGTTCGTCATGATGGTATCGAGGCACTCGCGCAACTGGTCGACAGCCTTGTACAGCAGCACTTTTTGCACGCCGCCTTCGACGATGGGAGCGACCAGCGTAAAACCGTTCGCTTGCGCGTCGGCGATTTGATCCGGTTTGGCCGCATCCAGCAGTTTATATGCGGGCCATTGGCGCCACTGCACGCCGTAGACGGGGCCCAGGTCATCCTCGCCTTCGCGATAGGGGTTGGCCAGCCATTGCGCATTTTCATTGGCGTTCTGGTCCCAGACCTTGCAGCCTAGCGCGCGGAACTCGGCCGCGTTGCGCGAGGCGCGCAGGAAGGCGCACAATTCGCCGATCACGGATTTGAAAGCCAGTTTCTTGGTCGTCACGGCAGGGAAATTGCCGTTGGCCAAGTCGAAACGCATCATGGCGCCCGGCACGCTCAGGGTGCGGATGCCCGTGCGATTGTCTTGCCAGCTGCCCGTTTCGAGCACGGTCTTGATCAAATCTTGATATTGCTGCATGTATTTCTCCAACGGTAAGGATGGTGATTGTAACGCAGGCGCGACAGGCGGTCTGCGGCCCGCACACATAATTACGCTGCTGTCTTACCTGCAAACATGACTCTGTGGTAATTTGTGTGTCCTTAAAGAAATACACAGAAACGGCAGACGCTGCACCATGTTCTTGCGACAATTTGTAAATAATAATAACGGCGCCATGGTGGAGATGAGCAGGGGCGATTTTCTCAAGGCCAACTTGCGCCTGATCCTCGCCTGGCCCTTGCTGGGGCTGGTCCTGTGCGCCGTGCTGTGGACGGCCACCTTGCTGCAGCTGGAGGCGGAAAAAAAGGTGGCGCAGCAGCAGGCGCTCGACAGCGTGTCTTCGCTGTCGAAAGCGTATGGCCAGTATCTGCTGCGCACCCTGGAGCAGATGGACCAGCTGACCTTGCAGCTCAAGTATGAATGGGAAAATTCGCGCGGCCAGCTGCGTCTCGATCAATTGAAGACGCAGGGCATGTATGCCTTGCCGCAATTTGCCATCGTCGCCATCCTCGACCGCAAGGGCCAGCCCGTGACGGCCACGGCGCCGCTGCAGCGCCTGCGGGTCAACGAGCGCAGCGATTTCCTGCTGCGCCACTGGCGCAGCAATTCCAGCGCGCTGCGCATCGCGCTGGGGCGGGCGAATGCGGCCAATGCGGACGATGCTGCCACGGTGCCCGGCGCCGACGAAAGCCTCGTGCATTTCACGCGCCGGCTGGAAGATGAAGATGGCAATTTCGACGGCGTGCTGCTGATCTCGATTCATTCCAGCTATTTTTCCGAATTCTATAACAGCGTCAGTTTCGGCAAGTTCGGCATGTCCGCCATGGTGGGCGAAGAGGGCGAGCTGTTCAGCACGCGCCTCGGCTCGCGCGTGCTGCCGGCCCAAAGCGCCCAGGGCACGCCATTCCTCGACACCAGCTTCCTGGAAACGGAGAGCGGCGCCCTGCATTCGGGCGGCAGGATCGCTTTTTCCGACAAGCAAAGCCGCTACGTGGGCTGGCAGGCGTTGAAAGCCTATCCGTTTACGGCCGTGGTCGGACTGTCGGACGGCGAAATGCTGCACCCCTACGAGGAAACGCGCACGATCTATATCGGCATCGCCCTGGCCGTCACCATGCTGCTGCTGGCCTTTACCGCCATCGCCACCATGTTGTCGCTGCGCCTGGCGTGGCGCCACCACCAGTCCGAGGGCGTGCGCAATGCCTACCGCATGGCCACCGAAGGCACGAGCGACGGCTTTTATATCATTGCCGCCCTGCGCGGCGCGGACGGCAGCATCCTCGATTTCGAGATGGTCGATTGCAACGAGCCGGGCGCCGGCTATTTTGGCGTGCGGCGCGAACAATTGCTGGGCATGCGCCTGCAGTCGCGCGCCCACGAGCCGTATTTCCGCGACCTGATCCATAATTACCGGGCCGCCATGGTCTCCGGTTTTTCCGAGGAAGAGATCGAACTGCCGGAGGGCAACCCGTTCAAGCTGCGCTGGATACGCCGGCGCGTGGTGCGCAGCGGCGACCGCCTGGCCGTCACCCTGCAAGACATCAGCACGGCCAAGGAGCACGAGCGCGACTTGCGCCGCCTGGCCAACGAGGATGGCTTGACGGGCTTGCCCAACCGCTACTGGCTGCAGCAATTCCTGCCCGGCGCCCTGGGCCGCGCCGCCATCGCGCGGCATATGCTGGCGCTGCTGTTCATCGATCTGGACGGCTTCAAGGATATCAACGATACGCAGGGCCACGCCGAGGGAGATAAAGTGCTGCGCGCCGCCTCCTTGCGCCTGAAGGCCGTGCTGCGGCCGGGCGACCACGTGGTGCGTCTGGGCGGCGACGAATTCGTCGTCGTGCTCGACCCCGTGGAAGACGACAGCCGCGCCGAACAGGTGGCGCAGCGCATCGCCATTGCCTTCGACGAACCGTTCTACCTGGGCAGCGAGCGCCACAAGATGGGCGCCTCGATCGGCATCAGCCTGTATCCGCGCGATGGCGCCGAAACGGACGTGCTGCTGAAGAACGCCGACATCGCCATGTATGCCGTCAAAGTGGCGGGCAAGGGCCATCACCGCTTCTTCCAGCCCGAACTGTTCGAAACCATCCGCAGCCGCCGCGAACTCGAGCAAAGCCTGGTGGCGGCGCTGGAGCTGGACCAGTTCCTCGTCGTCTACCAGCCGCGGGTCGACGCCATGAGCGGGCAGCTGTGCAGCATGGAGGCGCTCGTGCGCTGGCATCATCCGCAGCACGGCATGGTGCCGCCGCTGGAATTCATTCCCGTAGCCGAGAGCAGCGGCCTGATTTCGCAGCTGGGCGAAGTCGTCATCGAAAAGGTGTGCCTGCAGATGGCGCGCTGGCAGGCGAGCGGGCTGGAACTGGTGCCCGTGTCGATCAACGTGTCGGCGCGCCAGTTCGGCCGCGGCGACGTGCACCAGGTGCTGGCATCGGCGCTGGCGCGGCATCGCATCGATGCGCGCCTGATCGAGGTGGAAATCACGGAATCGGCCATGATGGATGAACAGAACCGCGCCGTGGAGCAGCTGTCGGCCATCCGCGCGCTGGGCGTGCGCCTGCTGGTCGACGATTTCGGCACAGGATACTCGTCGCTGTCGCAGCTGCAGAAGTTCGCCATGGATGGCTTGAAGATCGACCGCGCCTTCACGATGGAGCTGGGCCGCTCGGAGCAGGGCGAGGTCTTCGTGCGCGCCATCCTGTCGATGGCGCACGCGCTGGGCATGAGCGTGGTGGCCGAAGGGGTGGAGACGCGCGAGCAGCTCGACATCTTGCGCACGCTGCAATGCAACGAAGTGCAGGGCTATTTCATCTCGCGCCCCGTGCCCGCCGAACAGATGCTGGCGCTGATGCAGCAGCGCTTTCTGATACCGCTTCCAGCCCCGGTGCTGGCCCTGTAGAACGCCGTGATTGGCGTGGAAAACAACGCTGTTTCATAAAAAGAGCGAACGTTCGCTTTTTTCTAAAAAATATTATATGCTTCGCTCATGCCGTCAGTGAATTGGAGTTCACGGCGGCAAGAAAAGTGCAAGACGGGGCGGCTTGAGATGCCCGCGACAGTGTGCCGAAGACCTTCATATAATAAAGAGAGACTAACTTGAAACATAAATATCTGCCCCTCCTGATCGTTGCCGCGTTCGCCGGCATCTCCTCCACCGCACAAGCATCGGGCTACCGTTTTGGCTCGCAAAGCGTTTCCGCCCAGGGCTCGGCCGATGCCAGTGGCGCCGAAGCGGCCGACGCTTCGACCATTTTCTACAACCCGGCCGGCATGTCGCGCCTGGAAGGCACGCAATTCCTGGGCGGCGGCACCCTGGTGGTACCGCATTCGACCTACCAGGACACGGGTTCGAAGACTTTCACCGGCCGCACGCCGGGCGGCACGACCAAGGACTATGCGCCGGACGCCGTCTTCGCGCCAGCCCTGTATGCGAGCAAGAAGCTCAATGAGCAATGGACCGTCGGCATGGGCTTGTTCGTGCCGTACGGCGCCAAGCTCGATTACGGCAATGACTGGAGTGGCCGCTATGCGATCACCAACATCAAGCTCGAAGCGATCGCCCTGAATCCTTCCGTTTCCTTCAAGGTCAATGAACACCATTCCTTCGGTTTCGGCGTCACCGCCGAACACATGAAGGCGGAACTGGGCCAGGCGGTCGACGTGCCGGGTTCCGTGGCCTTCCTGGCCCAGCACGCGCCAGCCGCGTCGCAAGCCTTCCTGGCCAATATCGCCAAGACACAGGGCCTGGCCGCCGCGCAGGCAGCCGGCGCCGCGCTGAAGGGCGCCAAGGATGGCCACGCATCGATGGATGGCGACGACTGGGGCTTCGGCTTCAACCTGGGCTACCTGTACCAGATGAATGAAGGCACGCGTTTCGGTATTTCCTACCGTTCGTCGATTTCGCACAAGCTGAAAGGCGACACGATCTGGGACTTCTCGCAAGTGTCGGACAACGCCGCCGTGAATGCCTTCATCGCCAAGGCATCGAACAAGGTCAATTCCAAGGCGCTGGTGGAAGTGCGCACGCCGGAAACCCTGTCGATCAACGCCTTCCATCAGATGGATGACCGTTGGGCCTTGATGGGCGACGTTACCTGGACCCGCACTTCGCGCCTGCAGAACCTGGACATCCAGTTCCCGCCGACGGCCGAAGGCGCGGAGCGCATCCGCCAGCAGTGGAAGAACACCTACCGTGTCTCGCTGGGCACCAACTACAAGTACAGCGAAAACCTGCTGCTGCGCGCCGGTATCGCGCATGACCAGGCGCCAGTGCGCAGCGCCGAGCTGCGTCATCCAGCGCTGCCGGACAGCGACCGCATGCAGTACTCGATCGGCGCGAACTGGAAGCTGAACGCCAATTCCTCGCTCGATCTGGCTTACAGCTTCATCGACTTCAAGGATGCCAACGTCAATTACAAGAATGACTGCTCGCCGGTGACCCCTGGCTGCACCGGCAACGGTGAAACCACCAAGGGCCTGTTCAAGACCCGCATGCAGTTGATCGGTCTCGCTTACAACTACAAGTTCTAAGCAGGTAGTGGCGGCCGACCCGGCCGCCATGAAATGAAAAAAGCGCCTTCGGGCGCTTTTTTTTGGGGTGGTGCATGGGGTCAGACCCTTCGGGTCTGACCCCGGCTTTTCATGGGTTTTCGGAAGTTGTCGGCTTACGCGCTACGCGCTAAGCCGACCTACCTAACCTGCGACGGTTATTCCTTGATGCGCAGACCATGATCCAGCAACGTCAAGGCCAGCCGCACGGTGTCGTCGGGCAGGTCCAGCAAGTTATCCCCTACATACCATTCCACCACGCTGTGGCCGGGCAGGGCTGCGTGGCTGGCGCGGCCGAACAGCCAGATGCCGTGGTCTTCGGCCACCTGGTTGCGGATGGCGATGGCCCGCTCGCGCGAAACGGGCAGGTGCAGGTGCAGCATGTTGGCTTGCGGGGCGGCGGGATTTACGGCAATCGATGGAAAATCGCGCAACAGCGCGTACAGCCACTGCGTGCGCGCAAAATACTGCGGCATGGCGGCGAGGCGCGCGTCGAACTGCATGGCGGCAGCCACCACGTAGGGCGTACGGTGGACGATATTGCCACCCTGGCGGCGGAACCACTCGCGCGCCCGTTCGACAAACGGGCGGCTGCCGGCCAGCACGGCGCCGCCGAGGCCGCCGATGCCCTTGTACAGCGACACGTAGACGGAATCGAAACCGTCGCAGATGGCGGGCAGGGACTGGCCAAAACCCGCTTGCGCTTCCCACAGGCGCGCGCCATCCATGTGCAAATGGATGTTGTGGTCGCGGCAGTGCCGCTTGATGTCGTTCAATGCTTCCCACGACGGGCACTGGCCGCCGATTTCGCGCATCGGCAGTTCGACCTGCGCGGCGCCCAGGGCATCGGGCACGGCGCGCAGGTCGTCCACCGCCCACGGGCGGTGCGGGTCGCCCAGTATCAGACCCTTGAAGTGGTCGAGCAATTCGTGGTTGCCGCGCTCGTGGCGCAGGATGTGCGAGGTCGGGTGCAGCGCCACCAGGCGCGAGCCCCGGTCCTGGCAAGCCAGGCGCAGGGCCGTCACCTGCGTCATGGTACCCGTGATGCAGAACACGGCCGCCTCGTAACCGAGCAGGCTGGCGATCTTGTTCTCGAACTGTTCGATCAGCGCGCCTTCGCCATAGGTGTCGTGCGCAACAGCGTTGGCGTCGCACCAGGCGGCCATGGCCGCAAAGGTGGCCGCTGGCGTTGGCTGGCGGTGGCCGGGCAGGACGGTATGGCAGCGCTGGCGCAGTTCAAGCTCGTTCACGGTGCATTCCTTACAAGGTGGCCGTGGCCAGTTTCGCGCCAAAGCCAATGAACATGGCGCCCACGCCGCCACCCATGCCGGCCGACAGGCGGCGACGGCGGCGGAAGGTGTCGGCCAGGCGAGCGCCGACAAAGATGATGGCCGTCAGGTAGGTAAAGCTGATCACCTGGCAGATCAGGCCCAGGCCGACGAAGGACAGCACGGGATTCGGGAAGGCCGGGTCGACGAACTGGATGAAGAACGAGATGAAGAACAAAATGGCTTTCGGGTTCATCAGGCTGATGATCAGGGCCTTGCGGAATGGATCGCTTTCTTTCACGGGCGCTGGCGCGGCAGGCGTTTCACCGTCGGCTGGCGCGGGCGCGCGCAGCTTGCGCCAGCAGCCGATCAGCATTTGCAGGCCGATCCAGCCCAGGTAGGCCGCGCCTATGTATTTCACGACGTAGAACAGGGCCGGGCTGGCTTTCAGCAGGGAGGCCACGCCGCAGGCCGACAGCACCATCAATATCAGGTCGCCGGCGAAGATGCCGAAAGCGCCCTGGTAGGCGGGCCGCACGCCGCGCTGGGCCGCGACCGACAGCACATACATGGAATTGGGACCGGGCAGGATGACGATGAAGATGGTCCCCAGCAAAAAGGTCCAGAAATCGGTGATGCCCAGGTTGGCGTGGAAAAGTGCATTCATGATGGTTCTGTTTAATTGACTTGTACGTGATGGAATTGCAGGGCAGCTAAGTTGGCGTAAATGCCTTTCATTGCGACGAGCGACGCGTGCGTGCCCGTCTCGACGATCTTGCCGTCCTCCATGACGATGATGCGGTCGGCCCGCTGAACGGTGGCCAGGCGGTGGGCGATGATGACCGTGGTGCGGCCGACCATGGCCGCTTCCAGCGCCTTTTGCACCAGGCGTTCCGATTCCGCGTCCAGCGCGCTGGTCGCTTCGTCGAGCAGCAGCAGCGGCGGGTTTTTCAGCAGGGCGCGGGCAATCGCGATGCGCTGGCGCTGGCCGCCGGACAGGCGCACGCCGCGTTCGCCGAGGAAGGATTTGTAACCGTTCGGCAGGCGCTCGATGAATTCGTGGGCGGCCGCCATTTTCGCGGCCGCGATCACTTCTTCATCGCTGGCGCCGGCGCGGCCATAGCGGATGTTTTCCATGGCGTCGGCCGAGAAGATCACGGTATCTTGCGGCACGATGCCGATGGCGTCGCGCAGGGTGTGCAGGTCCAGCTGCTTGATATCGACGCCATCGAGGCGGATGCTGCCGCTTTGCGGGTCATAAAAGCGCAGGAACAGCTGGAACAGCGTGGTCTTGCCGGCGCCGGAAGGGCCGACGACGGCTACCGTTTCGCCGGCGCGGATGTCGAGGCTGACGTGATCGAGTGCGTGTGTATCGGGACGCGACGGGTACGAGAACATCACGTCGTCGAGCGACAGCGCGGCGCCGGTGGCGGCGCGCGCGGGCAGCGGCAGCGGCGTGGCCGGGGATTCGATTTCCGATTTGACGGCCATCAGTTCCAGCAGGCGCTCGGTGGCGCCGGCCGCGCGCTGGGCTTCGCCCATCACCTCGGACAGGGCGCCGATGGCGCCGGCCACGATGGACGCGTACAGGATGAACTGGCCCAAATCTCCGCCCGTCATCGAGCCTTCCAGCACGGCGCGCGCACCGAGCCACAGCACGAACACGATGGTGCCGAAGACGAGCAGGATGGCGATCATGGTGAGCAGGGCGCGGGCGCGGATGCGGCGCATGGCCGTCATGAAAGCGCCTTCGACGGATTCGCCGAAGCGCTTCGATTCGATTTTCTCGTGCGTGAATGCCTGCACGGTGGGCATGGCGTTGAGGATTTCACCGGCCATGGCCGACGCGTCGGCGATGCGGTCTTGCGAATCGCGCGACAGCTTGCGCACACGGCGACCAAACACGATGATGGGCACGACGACGAGGATCAGCAAGCCGATGATGATGCCGGCCAGCTTGGCGCTGGTGACGAACAGCATCACCAGGCCGCCGAGGAACAGCAGCACATTGCGCAGCGCCATCGAGATGCTGGTGCCGACGACGGCCTGGATCAAGGTCGTGTCGGTGGTGATGCGCGACAGGACTTCGCCCGTCTGCGTCGTTTCAAAGAAGGCGGGGCTTTGCGTGACGACGTGGCGGTACACGGCGCTGCGGATGTCGGCCGTGACCCGTTCGCCCAGCCACGACACCGTATAGAAGCGCGCCGCCGTGGCCAGCGCCAGGATGGACGCCACGCCGAACAGGGCGAGGAAGACCAGGTCGACGTGCTGGATGCTGCTTGAACCGGCCGCGCCGCCGAAACCGAGGTCTATCATCTGCTTGAAGGCGGCAGGGATGGCCAGGGTCGAGGCGGCGGCCACCACCAGCGCGATACCGGCCAGGAAGAACTGCTTGCGGTACGGCGTCAGGAAAGGCATCAAGCCCTTGAAGGCGGCCAGGCTGCCTTTTTTCAGTTCGCGGCTGGTGCCGGTGTCGGGCGTGGGTGCGGTGCTTGCGGCGGTTGTTGAACTCGTGCTGCCTGTTTCTGTGCTGGTTGTCATTGTTTTTCGCTTTGATTTACATATTCGGTAGTGCTTATAACTTCATCGGCTGGACGTAGCCCGTCATCTCCAGGTAGGCGCGGCCCACCGGCTGGCCGTCGCGCTCCACCGTCACGGCGCCTTCCCAGTACACGGCCCCCGTCGAGCGGCGCGAATCGAGTTCCTGGTCCGGCTGCAGCGGCTTGATGTGCCAGCGCGTGGCGCCAGTGCGGATCTCGGTGGCGACCGGGTATTCAGCTTGCGTGCGGGGCGAGCGCCACAGCTGCGTGGGCGTGAAATCGACGTCGCCGGGCGCGAACTGCGTCATCTTACCGGACGCATCGCGCCATGTCGCGTGCGCCCATAGTTTAGCACCTGTCTTGCTGCGGATCTGGAAGGCCATCAGGGCGCCGCCGTCATCGAGGTTGGCGCCTATCCAGTTCCAGCCGCTGGCGTCCGCATCGAGCACCTGGCTCGACCACTCGTGATCGAGCCAGGTGGTGCCCGTCACGGCTTCCGGCTTGCCGCCCGCGCGCGTGATCGTGCCCGTCGTGCGCAGCTGCGGCTCGCTGTAGTAGTAACTCGATTGCGCGGGCCGCGCGCCCTTGCGCGAGTAACCGCCTTCGCCCTGCAGCAGCACGGGCTGGGTGGGGGAGAGGGTCAGCTGCAAGTTGAATTCGCGCGCGGTCAGGCTGACCTGGTAAGTACCGTCTGCCTGCCGCCGCATGCGCCAGTCGTCGAGCTTCACGTCCGTGTCGCCCACCTTGGCGTAGGCCAGGCCGAAGCCTTCGCGCGCGCTTTTCTCGTCGTGCAGCAGCTTGCCCACTTTCGGGTCGGACAGGGCCGCGTGGCCGATGATCAGCTGCTTCGGTGCAAACGCGCTGGGGTTATCCGCGTCGGTGGCCGTGGCGCTGCGAAAGAAGGTGACCTGGTAGCCCAGCTGCTCGCCGCCGGCGGTTTTTACCCAGCCCGTGGCATACCACCATTCCGTTTTATAGGCGGGATGGGCGCCGAAGTCGTGTGGCAGGCGCAGGGTCTGGCCGGCCGGCAGCGGCGTGACGGGAGCGAAGGCGGGTGCCGCGGCCAGCGCAGGCAGGGCCAGCGCAAGTAACAAGATGGCGATATGGCGCATTACCAGTCCTCCCTGACGGCGCGGATGGGGCCAGCGGACAGCGCCTGGCGGCCCGCGATCAGCGCCGTGGCGGCGGCTGCCGTCAGCAGGGCGCTGGCCACGGTGGCGATCAAGGGCCAGGGCAGGTGCAGCTGCATGGTCCAGTGGAACGATTGCGGGTTGACGATGAAGACGAGCACCAAGCTGATCAACAGGCCCAGGACAAAACCGGTGGCGATGCCCAGCGCCGTCAGCGCGCCGCCTTCGAGCGCCAGGATGGATAAGATCTGCCCGCGCGTCACGCCCACATGGCGCAGCATGCCGAATTCGCGCGCGCGCGCCAGGGTTTGCGCGGAAAACGTGGCGGCCACGCCGAACAGGCCGATGACGATGGCGATGGCTTCCAGCAGATACGTGACGGCGAAGCTGCGGTCGAAAATCTGCAGGCTCAGGGCGCGGATGGCCGACGGGTTCGACACTTCCAGGCTGGCGCCGAACGGCAGCGCTTTCAGGCGCTGTTGCAGCGCGTCGCCCGTGGCGTCCTTGGCCAGCCACAGGGCCGCATCGCTCACGTCATTGTCGCCGGTCAGGGCGCGGTAATCGCCGAGCGGCATCTGGATGGCGCCGGACGAGCGCGCATAGTCGCGCCAGATGCCGGCAACAAAGAACTGGTGCAAGCCGCCCGCCAGCGGCAGGGCGATCTGCTGGCCAGGTTTGACGTTGTACAGGTCGGCCGCCGCTTCGGACAGCCACACGGGTTTTGCGCCATTGGGCACGGGCAGGGTGTCGGCCACCAGCACCATGCTCTTGCCCGGGTCTTGCAAATTGATGGGACGCGCCAGCAGCGCCACGTTCGGGCGGTCGGGCGCCAGCGACAGCGAACGCACGCGCTGGAAATCCACCCTGGCCACCTCGGGCAAGGCGGTGATGCTGGCCTGTTCGCGCGGGTTCAAGCCTGCCGTGCCGCCGCTGGCGGCCGTGCGCGCATACACGTCGGCGGGCAAGATCTGCAGCAGCCAGTCGTCGACGGAGACGCGGAAACTCGACACCATGATGGCCATCGCCACCATCAGGCTAAAGCTCGACAGCACGCCGCCGAGGGCGATGCCGGCCTGGCCCGAGGCGTTCGCCAGGCGGGCCAGGGTCAGGCTGCGCACGGGCGCATGTTTGCTCGTTTCCGTGCGCAGCCAGGCGCGTTGCAGGAAACGGAAGACGACGGCGGCCAGCTGCGGCATCAGGGCGATGGCGCCGATCAGCAGCAGCGCGATGGACAGATAGCCGAACAGGGGCAGTTCGAACACGGGAGGCAGGAACGTCAGGGCGCCGGCCAGCAGCAAACAAGCCAGCGCCGGCCAGGTTTTTGCCAGGCGCGTCGTCACGACTTCCTCGCTGCCCGATTTCAGTGCGATGGCGGGGGCGGCGCGGGCCGCTTCCAGCGCGGGCGCGGCGCAGCCCAGCAAGGCGACGCCGAGACCCAGCGCGAAATAGACAAAGGCGGCGACGGGCGTGAACTGCACCTGCGGCTGCACGCCCGCGAAATAGCCGGCGCCCAGATCGCCGCCGAAAAAGCGCAGGGCCACGGCCGCCATGGCGTAGCCGCCAGCGATGCCCAGCGCGGCGCCGACGACGCCGAGGCTGGCGCCTTCCAGCAGCACCTGGCGCAGCAACTGGCCCCGCTCCATGCCCAGCACGCGCAGCAGCGCGAACTGGCCGCGGCGGCGGATGACGGACAGGGCCTGCGTGGAAAAGACCAAAAAGGCGCCCGTAAACAGGGCGACGAGGGCCAGCACCGTCAGATTGACGCGGTAGGCGCGGCTCAGGTTATTGTTGCGGCTATTCTGGTTTTCATCATTGGGCTGGCCCACCTGGAAACGCCCCGGATACTGCGCTTCCAGTGCGCGAGTCAGGTCCGCCTGGAAGGCATCGCGGTTCACGCCCTGGCGCAGTTTCAAGTCGATGCGCGACAGCTTGCCCAGCTTGTTGAAGCGCCACTGCGCCGCGCCGATATCCATCACGGCGATGCGCTGGCCGGCGCGTGCCCGTTGCAGTGAACCTGCCACGCGCAGGGACACCGTGCCCGTGCCCGATTGCAGGGCGACCTGGCCGCCTTCGGCCACGGCCAGCCAGCGCAAGGCGGCGGGAGATAGAAAGACGGCGTCGTCGGCCAGGGTGTCGAAAGGCTGGCCTTCGGTGGGCGCGCCGATCAGGTCGGGCGAGATGAAGCCGGCACGGAAGACGTCGAGCGCCAGGATGTGCAGCGGGCCGCCGTCCTTCTTGCCGGCCACCGTGGCCTGCAGCTCCAGCACGGGCGAGGCCACGGCCACGCCGTCGCGCTGCGCCAGCTGCGGGTAGATGCTTTCGTCGTACAGCGCTTCGCGCCCGGCCACCTGGACGTCGGCCTGGCCGGACAGGCTTTTGACGGCCGTGGAAAATTCATTGAAGGCGGCCGCGTTGATCAGATGAATGGCAAAACCCAGCGACACGCCGATGGCGATGGCGAGGATGGCGACGAAGGCGCGCACGGGATGCGCGCGCCACTCGCCCAGCAGCAGCCAGCGTGACAGCAGGCGCGTCGTTGCCGGGCTTTCCACCTGCGCACTCAATTCAGGCATTCGACGGCCAGGCGTTCGCCGGCGCGCCGCGCTTTCAGTTGCGCCGCGTCGCGGGTTTTATCGCCCGCGCCGACGGCGTCCTGTGCCGCCCATTTCTGCTCCAGGCGCAGCTGCGCGCAATGCTTGTCGCGCGCCTCCAGCTGTTTTGCGGCCCGTTCACGGGCCTGGTCTTCGAGCTTCTCGCGCTGCTTGCGCGCCGCTTCCATCTGGCTGGCCACCCGTTCCTGGCGCGTGGCCGCGCCCTTGTCGACGGCGGGCGGCGGCGAGGGAACTTCCAGTATCTGCAGCTGCCCGCCCGTGCAGGGCGTGGCGCTGTAGCTGGTCTGGCCATCCTGCACGCATTTGTAGACGTCCTGCGCAGTGGCGGAACCGGCCAGCAAGGCCATGGCACATAGCAGGAGGGACGGCGATGTCACAATATCTTCCCCGGATTCATGATGTTCTGCGGGTCCAGCGCCTGTTTGACAGCGCGCATCAGCTGCAGTTCCAGCGGCGACTTGTAGCGGGCCAGGTCGTCTTTCTTTAGCGCGCCGATGCCGTGTTCGGCCGATATCGAGCCACCGAAGCCGTGGACCTGGTCATGCACGATGCGGTTGATCGCATCCTGGTTGGCCAGGAAATCGCGGTCCGTCATGCCGGCAGGCGGCGCCACGTTGTAGTGCAGGTTGCCGTCGCCCAGGTGGCCGAAGCACACGAGCTGGCAGCCGGGGAATGCCGTTGCCAGGGCCGCATCCGTGACGCTGATGAAATCGGCGATGCAGGAAATCGGCAGCGAGATATCGTGCTTGATGTTCTTGCCCGCCTGCGCCTGCGCCAGCGGGATGTGTTCGCGCAGCTGCCATAGTCCCTCGGACTGCGCCACGGAACTGGCGACGACGGCGTCGGCTATCAACTCGTCTTCGAGTGCCGCGCCGATGCTTGCTTCCAGCAATTCCACGGCGTGCGCCTCGGACTGGCTGCTCGATAATTCCAGCAGCACATATTGGCCATGCTGCTCCGCGAAAGGCCGTGGCAGTTGCGGGAACTGTTCCGCCACCAGTTGCAGACAATACTGCGACATCAATTCAAAGCCGGTCAGGCTGGCGCCGCAATGGTCCTGCATCAGCGAGAGCAGGCGCAGCGCGTGGGCGGGCGAAGGCATGGCGGCCAGCGCCGTGATGCAGGCTTTCGGCTGCGGATACAGTTTCATGACCGCGCCCGTGATGACGCCGAGGGTACCCTCGGCGCCGATGTACAGGTCGCGCAAATCGTAGCCCGTATTGTCCTTGCGCAGGCCGCGCAAGCCGCTCCAGATCTCGCCCTGCGGCGTGACCACTTCCAGGCCCAGGCACAGCTCGCGCGTATTTCCGTAGCGCAGCACGGCCGTGCCGCCCGCGTTCGTCGCCAAATTTCCCCCGATGGTGCAACTGCCTTCGGCCGCCAGCGACAGGGGGAACAGACAGCCGGCGGCGCTGGCCGCTTCCTGGATGGTTTGCAAAATGCAGCCCGCATCCACCGTGATGGTGCGGTTGACGGGATCGAGCGCGCGGATGCTGTTCAGGCGCGCCAGCGACAGCACGACGGCCGTGCCGGCGTCGTCGGGAATGCTGCCCAGCACCAGGCCTGTGTTGCCGCCCTGTGGCACGACGGGCACCTGCCATTGCGCGCAGGCGCGCAGCACGCCCGCCACCTGTTCCACCGTGGCGGGGCGCAGCACGGCCAGGGCCTTGCCCGTAAACCGGTCGCGCCAGTCGGTGAGGAAGGGCGCCGTGTCGGCGTCGTTGGTGAGTACATAAGTGTCGCCCAGCAGGTCGCGGCAGGCGGCGAGGAAATCTGTTTGGTCAGTCATTTCTTGATGCTCACTTTATTCACTTTTTCCAGCAGCTCTTTGGCCATGCGCTTGGCCGCTTTTTTATACGGACGCAGATACAGCACGGCGCAGACAAAATAGATGCAGACGATGACCGCTTCGCCCCAGGCCATCAGGGCCGAGGTGGCGTTCGTGTCGCTGTAGCCGCGCACCACGCCTTCCGTGAAGTACAGCAGGATCACCATCGACGACCATTGCAGGGTGTAGACGTCGCGCTTGATGACGCCGTACAGGGGAATGAGCAGGGGCGCGGCCTTCAGGACGACCCAGGAGCCGCCCGGCTGCAGCGGCGCGACGACGGTTTCCCACAGCAAGCACCAGACGATCAGCATGACGAGGCTGGCGATGGCGCCCCAGTGAAAATACTTGTGCAGTACGCCGTGCATCATGCGCCTGCCAGTTTCGCGGCGTTTTCCGCCAGGCGCCGGCCCAAGGCGATGGCCAACCGCTTTTCATCGTCGCTGAGCGCCTTGTCGCCGTCGATGCCCGACCAGTGCGTGGCGCCATACGGCGAGCCGCCCGTGGACGTCGTCATCAGTTCGGGATGCGTGTAGGGCAGGCCCATGACCAGCATGCCATGGTGGAAAAGGGGGATCATCATCGACAGCAGGGTCGATTCCTGGCCGCCGTGCAGGCTGCCCGTGGACGTGAACACGCAGGCGGGCTTGCCGGACAGGCTGCCGGCCAGCCAGTCGCTGGCCGTGCCATCCCAGAAGTACTTCATGGCGGCGGCCATGTTGCCGAAGCGCGTGGGCGAGCCCAGGGCCAGGCCCGCGCATTCCTGCAAGTCGTCCAGTTCCACATATGGAGCGCCATCAGGCGGCACCTCGGGCGCTGTCGCTTCGGCCACCGTCGAGACGGCGGGCACGGTGCGCAGGCGCGCATCGCAGCCAGGCACGCTTTCCACTCCCTGGGCTATCAGCTCGGCCAACTGGCGCGTGGCGCCATGGCGTGAATAAAACAATACGAGAATAATCAGATTGGTTGGCTTCATCATTGGTATTATAGGGCGCTTTACAGCCTGATACGACTGCTGTCATGGCGCCGTTCTGATTTTGCACATGTTTTCAAAATATATATTCCCGTTCTTTCAATACCTGTGGCGCACCCTGCACATCGGTGCCGACATTGTGCGCGGCCTGACGTGGTCCGAAACGCGCGACCTGCTGCAGTTTGCGCGCCGCCGCGTGCGCGAGGAAAGCTTGCCGCAAGTGGCCGGCAGCCTGACGTTTGCCACCGTGTTCGCACTGGTGCCGCTGCTCACCCTGGCCCTGGCGATCTTCACCACCTTCCCCCTGTTTAATACCTTCCGCCACGCGCTGGAAGATTATTTCGTGCAAAGCGTGATGCCCAAGGGGATATCGAACACCATCCTCGATTATCTGACTACGTTTGCATCGAAGGCCACGCGCCTGTCGGCCATCGGCGCGGGCGCCCTGATCGTCACGTCGATAGGCATGATGGGCTTGATCGAGCGCGTCTTCAACCGGATCTGGCGCGTGCGCCAGGAGCGCCGCTGGACCAAGCGTCTACTGGTTTACTGGGCCATCGTCACCCTGGGACCGCTGCTGGTGGGCGTGTCGCTGACGGTGACGTCGCGCCTCTTCATGGCCACCAGCGGCGTGGTGGGCGCCGTGCCTTTCATCGGCGCCGTGTTTTATACGCTGGTGTCGATCGGCCTGACCATGCTGGCGTTTACCCTGCTCTACATCGCCGTGCCGAACCGCGACGTGGACTGGCGTGACGCGGCCTGGGGCGGTTTGCTGGCGGCGTTGGCGTTCGAGGTGGCCAAGCGGGGCTTCGGCGAATTCATCCAGGAATTCCCCACATATTCGCGCATCTACGGCGCGCTGGCCGCCTTGCCGCTGTTCCTCGTGTGGATATACCTGAGCTGGATGATCACCCTGGTGGGCGCCTTGCTGGTGGCCGCCTTGCCTGTCGTGAAATATGAGCGCTGGTGGTACGAAGCGGCGCCGGGCAGCGAATTTGTCGATGCCGTCGCCATCCTGAAAGTGCTGCACCAGGCTTGCCACTGCGCCGATTCGGCCCTGGTAGGCGCGGCCGAGATCCGCCGCAGCACGCGCCTGGGCTTCGAAGAGATGGAAACCCTGCTCGACAAGATGGTGCAGCAGGGATGGGTGGGACGAGTCAACGTGGATGGCGCCGTGCGCGTGCAGTGGGGCAAGCGCGTGGCCGACAGTTCCGACCACTGGGTCTTGCTGGGCAACGTCAACCGCATCAGCCTGGCCGACGTCTATCGCTTATTCGTCTTCGGCGGCATGCGCGTGAACTCCGGCTATCCGGCTGGTTCCACGAATGAACGCGACATCAAGGCGGCCGAAGAAGCGGCCGCGCTGGCGGCGCAGGTGGAAAACGCCGTGGAGCAGGGCCTGGGCTTGAGTTTGGCGCAGCATTTTGGGGAGGTGCGCTGCGCGGACGGGCCGGGGAGGCGCGCTTCCTTGCCCGCCTATGCCCCGCACGATAGGGCGCGCATGTCATAAACTGGTCACCGAAGGCCGGTAAGCTTTCCTCTTCATTCATCTTGTTGAGGAAGCAAATATGCGTTGTCATTTGAGCGGTTTGAATGTGTGCCGCGGCCTGGCCATCGTGGTGGTCAGCGGCGTGCTCGCAGCCTGCGGCGGCAGTTCCTCTGCCGCTCCTGATGCGGTGCCCAAGGACGGGGAAGGCTTGCCGCACCAGCTTGCCGGCTGGGCAGCGCTGCCTGACACGGCGCGCTGGCCAGGGCCGGTTACGGGACAGTTCACAGCCGCAGTGCTGGGCGTCACCCCGCCGTTTGCCAGTGGCGTGCCGATTCCCGGCTTTTCCGCGCTGCTCAGGAATGATGACGGCAGCTGGACTGCCATGGCCGACAATGGCTATGGCGCCAAGGGCAATTCGGCCGATTTCGTGCTCGGCCTGTATAACGCCAGCATCAACTTCCGCACGGCCGCTGACGCCAGCAAGACGCCTGGCAGCATCAAGCTCAACAGCTTCCTGGCCTTCAACGACGCCAAGGGTTTCTTAAACGATGGCAAGGGCGTTGACCTGAAAATCACGGCCGACTACGTCAACTACCCCAGCAATACCACCGGCGGCCTGGTTTTTGCCGACAGCGGTATCGCCGTGGATGCGCGCATTCGCGCTGGCCGCTTGCTGACCGGTTTTGATTTCGACATCGAGTCGCTCGCGCGCGCTGCCGACGGTACTTACTTCGTGGGCGAGGAATTCGGCCCCTATATCCTGCACTTCGACAAAAACGGCACGCTGATGGGCGACCCGGTTCCCCATCCTTTCCTGCGCAGCCCGGCCAATCCGGAAGTGCTGGGCAAGGGCGCCAGCATTACCTTGTCAGGCAGCCGCGGCTTCGAAAGCCTGGCCTACAATGCCGACCGCAGCCTGCTCTACGCGGTGCCGGAGGCGGCGCCAAGCGACCCGTCGCTGCGGCCCGTCGCAGCCGATGAGCGCTACCTGAACATCTTCGAGTTCGACCCCGGTGCCATGCGCTACACGGGCAAGAACCTCGTGTACCGCAAGGATGGCGCGGCCAAGGACAATGGCGTCGTGATCGGCGACATGACCAATGTCGGCGGCAGCAAGTTCGTGCTGATCGAACGCGACGGCTTCTGGGGCGCCAAGGCCGTGATCAAGCGCCTGTACCTGGTGGACTTGAAAGAAAAAGACGCTGACGGCGCGCTCAAGAAAACGCTGTTGGTGGACTTGCTGAACATATCCGACCCCAAAGGCATAGGCGGGCAGGCGAGCAGTATGCCCGTGGGTAAGTTCAGCATGCCTTTCGACTCGGTGGAAAGCGTTGAAGTACTCGACGCCCAGACGCTGGTCGTGGCAATCGACACGAACTACCCGGGTGAAGACGGCCGCAAGCCGGGCAAGCCGGACGACACCGAAGTCATTACCCTGCGTTTTGACAAGGCGCTATTCGATCGTTCCGCCAAATAAAGACGACGTGCCGGCAATCCCCTCATAGCAGGACCGGCCGCAAGGCCGCCTGCAGCGCCACTGCCTTGAACGCTTCCGCGTCCTGCGCCCGCACCACGCCCAGGTAATACGTATCCTCGCCGTCCTGCAGGTTCACCAGGCGCAGCTGGTGCGGTGCCAGGTGGGCGGCGATGGCGGCCAGTCCCTCCGCCATGGCGTCGCCATCTCGCTGGTCTGCCCAGCGGAAGTCCCGCAGCGCGGGCAGGCCGATATGCTGGCCGATGAGGGCGATCTGTTCGACCGATTTCCAGTCCAGGGTGGTGCCGTGGCCCAGCGCATCGGCGGCCGTGGACCAGAGCAGGAAGAAGCAGGCCGCTTCGGGCGAGTCGCCTTCGTATTCTTCTTCCGGATCGTCCTCCGCCAGCTCTTCCAGCGTGATGTCCACGCAGCGTGCGGCCAGGTCCGCATCGCCCAGCAAGAGCAGGGCGGCCATGCTGCGCAATTGTTCGCGGTCGGCCTTTGCCAGGATTTGCGCGGGCGTGAAGCTGCGACGCTTGGCAGCCTTTTTCTTGCCCAGTCCCATGGCCTCGCTCAGTTGCGCCGTGATGGCCGCCTTGAAGTTTTCCACGGTGTCGAACTGCTCCAGCAGCTGGCCCGTGAAATCCATGCTCCAGGCCATGCCATCCTTGACGACATATAAAAAGTCGCTTTGCACGGCCACGCCGCGCAGATGGTGGGCGGGCGGATACAGGGGCGTGAAAGCCGGTTTTCCATCGAGGGTCAGCATGCAGGCGAGGCCTTGCGCATCGATGGCGAAGATCCGGTTCTTGCGCAATTTGGGCGGCGACGAGGTGGTGGCGCAATCGATGGCTTCGTACTGGCACGGCGCCAGCAGCTCGCCCTGGCTATTGACCAGGCCAAACAGGAAGCGCCCCGCGATGCGCTGGCTGACGATGGCGACCTTTTTCTTCGTGCCGAAATCCTGCACGGAGCTGTAGGCTGGCGGCACCACGACCTTGCCCGTCTTGTCGACCACGCCGTGCACATTGCTCTCGTCATCATCTGTCTGGCGCTCGATGTCGATCAAGCCATCTTCGCGCAGGCATATGTTATCCACCCTGTCGATGAGCAGCGCGCCGTCGGGCAGGCGCAGCAGGCGGCTGGCGCCGTCCGGATCGATTCTCTGCAGCAGGTGGGGGCTGATCACATACAGGGCGCCGGGGGCGGGCGGCAGCACCACCGTGCCATTCAAGTCCATGACGCCGTGCGCGTCGGGCGCGTCCGCCGTGGCAAAGGTGATCCAGCCATCGTCCGCATAATAAACGCCCAGGTCGACATAGCGTTGCGACAGCGGCACGATCCAGCGGCCATACGGCGTGACCAGGCCGGTGACGTCCGGTTCGCCGGCGGTGCTCACTTCATAGCACAGCGCGTCTTCTTCCCAGCCCACCACTTCCAGGCCTTGCAGGAAAGGCAGTTCGTCCGTGCCCAGCTCCTCGACATCGGCCAGCTGCGCATCGGCCGTGGCCGACCAGTAGCCGGTGGCCGGCGATGCGGCACCGATGGTCAGCAACGGCGTCAGCGCGTCCCGGTCGCCGCGCAGCAGGGCGGAGTGCAGCATTTGCGCTTCGGCGCGCAGGGCGTCGAGTCCGGCCGCGTAGTCCGGCGTGCCGATATCGTGCGCGATCAGCTGCACGCCATCGAGGATCAGCCACGGCTGGCCGCCGGCCAGCAGGGCGCTGATGGCGCCGCGCGCGACGATGGATGCGGCGTCGCGCGGCTTGTCCATCAGGGTGGACAGGGCTTGCCAGCTGGCTTGCGCCTGCGCCATCGGCGCGGCCAGCACGCAGGGGCAGTCTTCGCCATCACCATAGATGGGCCAGACGACGGCTTGCGTGCCGGCGCCGACGAGCAGCTTGAACAGCGTAGGTACGTCCAGCCGCCACTCGGCCAGGCCCGTGATTGCGTCGGTGTCGAAGCCGGCCTGGCCGGGTAAAAATGCGGTGCTGAACAGGGCTGCGGTATTGATCATGTCTCTTCGTTAAAATGTTTGGGGATCAGGGCGACGGCGGCATGAGCCAGTGCGCCAGCGCGCCGCGATCGAGACCCAGCTGCTTGGCCACGGCGGCCGCTTCGAAAGCCCACAGGCCGTAGTAGCCGCCCAGCCCCTGCGCGCGCAAATGGCCGTTGAACCAGTCTTCGTGGACCAGCGCGCCGTGCCAGCTGGCCAGGTAGTGGCGCAAGTGCTCGAGCTGCTGCGCAGGGTCTTCTTCGTCCAGGCAGTCGTACAGGGCGGTATAAGGCTCGGCGAAATACCACTCGTCGACGGCGGGACGCTGCGGATCGACGGCGGACAGCAGCGCTTCGTACACGCCGTCTTCGCCATCGAAGGCCGTTTGCAGGGCGGCCAGGCGCATGGCCAGGTCGCGGCGGCCGAACAGCAGGGTCGCGCCCAGCAGCTGCAGGGTGCGCGCGTAATCGGTCAACTGTTCGAAGTCGAAGGCGGGCAAGGTATCGTCATCGTAGGCCGCAGCCAGGGCCGCGCGCGCCGTCTCGCAGGCAGCGACGGCCGCTTCCAGCGCTGGCTCCACTTCCGGCAAGGGCAAGCCTGCCGTGTAGCGCAACGAGAATACCTGGTAAGCCGTGCTGGCGGCCGCGCACGCCCAGTAGGCCGCGTCGCCGCCGTCGTTTTCCGCCTGCGTCTGCGCGCGTGCGTAGGCGGCCAGCAAGGCGTCGAGGTAGGCGAGGTTGCGGGCAAAATCGAACGGTGCGGGCGGCGTCTGGCGCGGTGTGCAAGGCCAGGGCGTGGACGAAGCCGGGCAGGTGGCGGCGCAATCGCGCTGGATGGCCCAGTCGGCGAAGATTTGCTGCATATACTGCGCCGTCTCGTCGTCGTGGACGATGGCGCCGACGCCTACCATGGTCGTGCCCAGCAGGGTGTAGCCAGGGAAGCGGCTGCTCTCGTAAGCGATAGTGGTCACGCTCTGGATGGTTCTGCCGTCGCTCAGGTCGCGCACGCGGAAGTACACGTCGTCCCAGCCGGACAGCGGTGGCGCTGGCGGTTCATTCGGCAGGGTAGTCCAGCTGCCGTCCGCCTGCTCTTCATAGGCGTCGAGCAGCTCGTCGAGGCCACCGGGGCGGTCGATGCGGTTGTTGGCATCGTATTGCAGGCCCAGTTCGGCAGCGAATGCCGCCGCGTGGCGGCCCTCGAAGACCAGGTACTGGGAGCTCGTAGTGCCGACCAGCAGATCAGTGTGCTGGCCCGCGACGACGAGCGCCTGCGGCAGCCGGCACCATTGGTAGTACGGAATGCCGGCCATGGGACCGCCTTCGTCCGCCAGCGGGTTGGTGAAGCGCAGCTGTTCCAGCCATTTATAGCGTTCGTGCCGCTCCGCTTCCGTGCCGCTGCCTCGGCCAGTCAATTCGTCAAACAGGGTATTCAACAACATGTGCATCTATCCTAAAAAAAAGCGTTCATGCCGCTGCCGTTTGCGCAAACGCAAACAGCGCGTCGAGTACGGCGTCGGGCTGCTCGGCCATCAATTCGTGTCCGCTGTCGACCTGCACCACCGTGCCATGCGCTATTGACGTGGTCAGCAACCGGGTCGACTTGGGCGGTGTCATCATGTCGCGCCCGCCGAAAATGAACAAAGTGGGGCAGTGTACCGAAGCGGCGGCGATTTCGCCGTTCGCGTAGGCATTGCATGCATAAAAATCCGTATGAAACACGTGACCGGGATTGAGGGCGGCGATGCGCTGTTTCAGGCGCCGTGCGCCGCCCATGGCATAGAATCCGGGGCCGGGGAACGACGGCTTTTGTGCGATCGACGAGTGCGACCAGATGTTGACCATGTCGATGGCCGCCTGTTCATCGTTAAGCGACGTTTCCAGCAGCGCTGGCGAGACCTTCATCGGATAGGTGGAGCCCAGCATGGCCAGGTGGCTGACCCGTTCCGGCGCCAGGTGCGCCGCTTCCAGCGCGATCAGTGAGCCCATGCTGTGGCCGATCAGCATGGCCTTGGCCGCGCCGGCAGCGTCCAGCACGGCCAGTATCCAGCGCGCCAGCTCTTCAACGCTGCTTTTCGCCGCGCCCAGGCTGCGGCCATGGCCCGGCAAGTCGACGGCCAGCACGTTCCAGCCGTGGTGGGCAAAATAGCGCGTTTGCAGCGCCCACACGGAGTGATCGTTTTGCGCGCCGTGGATGAAGACGGCCGTCGGTTGATGTGGGTTAAAAGCCTTGCCGCCCGTGTAGCAGTAGGCGACGGTATTGTCGATGGTGAACAGCATCTCAGGCGCCTTTCTGCGACAGTTTCAGGCCACGGGCCAGGTCTTCGATCAAATCGTCCGCGTCTTCCAGGCCCACGGACAAGCGCATGGTGCCTTGCGTGATGCCCGCCTGCGCCAGCTGGTCGTCGGGCACGCGGAAATGCGTGGTGGAGGCGGGGTGGATGACGAGCGACTTGGCGTCGCCCACGTTGGCCAGGTGCGAGAAGATCTTCAGGCTGTCGACGAAGCGCTGGCCGGCTGTACGGTCGCCGTGCAGGCGGAAGGTGAACACGCCGCCCGCGCCTTTGGGGAGCAGGGTTTTCGCCAGCTCGTAATCAGGATGCGATGGCAGTTCGGGGTAGGACACGGATTCCACGGCCGGATTGGCCAGCAGGAAGTCGATGATTTTGCGCGTGTTGGCCACGTGGCGGTCCATGCGCAGGCCCAGGGTTTCGACGCCTTGCAGGATGGCGAAGGCATTGTGCGGGCTCATGACGGCGCCGAAATCGCGCAAGCCTTCGCGCCGCGCGCGCAGGGCGAACGGCGCCACCGTCGATTCCTCGGCGAAGACCATGCCGTGGAATCCCTCGTACGGTTCGCACAGTTCGGCGAAACGGCCCGTCTTGTCGTATGCCGTTTGCCAGTCAAAGGTGCCGCCATCGACGAGCAGGCCGCCGATGGCCGTGCCGTGGCCGCACAGGAACTTGGTGGCCGAGTGGAAGACCAGGTCGGCGCCATGCTCGAAGGGGCGCAGCAGATACGGTGTGGTAAACGTCGAATCGAGCATCAGCGGCAAGTGGTGTTCATGCGCGAGGGCGGCAATCTGGGGGATGTTTAGCACATCGAGGCCGGGATTGCCCAGGGTTTCCGCGAACAGTACCTTGGTATTCGGGCGGATGGCGGCGCGCCAGGCGTCCACGTCGCGCGGGTCGACAAAGGTCGTCTCGATGCCGAAGCGTTTCAGTGTGTAGGCCAGCAGGTTGTGCGAGCCGCCGTACAGGGCGCGCGAGGCCACGATGTGCGAACCGGCGCCGGCGATGGTGGACAAGCCCAGGTGCATGGCGGCCTGGCCGCTGGCCGTGGCGATGCCGGCCACGCCCCCTTCCAGCGCGGCGATGCGCTCTTCCAGCACGGCGTTCGTGGGATTCGAGATGCGCGAGTAGACGTGGCCGGCCCGCTCCATATTGAATAGCGAAGCCGCATGTTCCGAACTCTTGAAGGCAAACGAGGATGTGAAATGGATGGGCGTGGCGCGTGCGCCCGTGGCCGGATCGGGCGCGGCGCCCGCATGCAGGGATAAAGTGTCGAAACCGGGGTATTTCGGGCCGCTCATGGTGTCTCCGCCAAGTTTTTATAGTGGCAAGATCGTAACCTGATTTGCAGCTGAGCAAAAGGGCTCCTGTGCAGGGCGCATGGCGCCGTGCTGGCGGGCAGGGCATGTAACCTGAAGTGTAAAAAAAGTGACCGTCGCGATGCGGCGGTGGTAGGATACCGGATCAGTGATATTCGGGCTGTTTGACCTGTGCGCGTGCGCCGCGCCGCAGGAAAGGCGGCTACGTGCCAGCGAATTCCTGGGCTTCAGGCGAACTCTCATCGCAAGTCCACCAGGAAAGATTTTATGCCCGCAATATCGTTCGACGGCTCCCTTGCCGTTCCCGGACTCTCTATCGTCGACGGCCTGTGCCAGGCAGGCTGGCTCATGCAAGAGCATTTTATCTCCCCTGAACTGAGCCGCCAGCTGGCTGCCGAATGCGTGCAATCCATGCTCAGCGGCAAGATGAAGGGCGCCGGCGTGGGCAGTGGCCATGCGCCTCTGCTGCAGCCCGATATCCGCGGCGACCACATCGAATGGCTGGAAATAGGCCGTTCCGAGGCGTGCGACCGCTACCTGGAACACATGGAAGCGCTGCGTTGCATGCTCAACCGCGAGCTGTTCCTGGGGTTGGAGGAGTATGAAAGCCATTTCGCGCTGTACGCGCCGGGTGCCTTTTACCGGGCGCATCTGGACCGTTTCCGCGACGACGACAAGCGCACCGTGTCCGTCGTGCTGTACCTGAACGACGACTGGCTGCCCGAGCACGGCGGCGCGCTGCGTCTGCATCCGCAAGGCGCGCCTGTGGTGGACGTCTTGCCGCAGGCGGGCCGCATGGCCATGTTCATGTCGGGCGAGATGCTGCACGAAGTGCTGCCGACGGCGCGCGAACGCTTGTCCATCGCAGGGTGGTTCCGCCGCAGGGCGTGATGGAAGGTTGCGTGCAATCCCCCACGATTTGATTGCGCGCAAGGCTGGATTTTTCCGCAGGCATAGGCTACAGTCGCAGTAAGGGCTAGAATAACTAAAATACCAATCACGCGGACAGGACGGCCAATATGAAAGTATCTGAAATTCTCCAAGTCAAGGGCAATATTCTCTACACGGTCACGCCTGACCAGCCCCTGCTTGACGCGGCCAATACCATGGCTGAAAAAGACATCGGTTCGCTGGTGGTCATGGAATTTGGCGACCTGGTCGGCATGCTGACCTTCCGCGAGGTGCTCAACGCGCTGCATGAAAACGCGGGCCAGATCGGCGGCGGCACCGTGCGCAAGCACATGGATGACCACCCGATCACCGTCACGCCCGACACGGAAGTCAACGAAGTGCGCCGCATCATGCTGGAAAAGCATGCGCGCTACCTGCCCGTCATGAACGCCAAGACCCTGCTGGGCGTCATCTCCTTCTACGACGTGGCGCGCGCCGTGCTCGAGGCGCAAAGCTTCGAGAACCAGATGCTCAAGGCGTATATCCGCGACTGGCCGGCCGAAACGACGGACTGATACCACCATGCAGTAAAAACAACGCCGGCAACTGCCGGCGTTTTGCATTGACTATCCAGGGTGGCGTCTACGCCGCTCCCTGCAGCGCCTCGTTGTTCAGCCAGGTGCCCAGCGCCGTGGCCGTCATCGGGCGGGCGAACAGAAAGCCTTGCGCCATCGGGCAGCCCAGCGCCTGCAAGATTTGCGCTTGCCGCTCGTCTTCCACGCCTTCCGCGATCACGGCCAAGCCCAGGTTGCGGCCCAGCTGGATAACCATCTCGGCGATGCTGCTGCCGCGCGCCGAACCGGTGATTTCCGTCACAAACGCGCGGTCGATTTTCAGACGGTCCACCTGCAGCCGCTGCAAATAGGACAGCGAGGAAAAACCCGTGCCAAAGTCGTCGATGGCGATGCTGACGCCCGTCTGCTTGATCTGCCACAGCATCTTGATCAGCAGATCCGGCTCTTCCATGGCCATCGATTCCGTGATTTCCAGCTCGATGAATTCGGGCGGCGCCTGTGTCTCTTCCAGCGCCGCGCGCAGCATGTCCAAAAAAAGCGGATGGCGGAACTGCACCTGCGACACGTTGATGGACATGACGAAGTTGCGGTGGCCCTGTTCGCGCAGCAGCACCAGTTCGCGGCAGGCCGTGCGCAGCACCCATTCGCCGAGGTCGATGATGATGCCCGAGTATTCGGCAATCGGGATGAAGCGGTCGGGCGAGATGAACTTGCCGTCCGGCGTCTGCCAGCGCAGCAGCGCTTCCGCGCCCACGGGGCGGCGCGTCGTCAGGTCGATCTGCGGCTGGTAGACGACAAACAGCTGGTCCTGGCTGAAAGCCGTGCGCAGCGCGTGCATCATGCGCACCCTTTCGCGGATTTCGATGCCCATGCTGCGCGAGAAATAGAAGTGGCCCGCGCGCTGCTGGCTTTTTGCCCGCTTCAGGGCGATATCGGCATCTTTCAGCGCATCGGCGCCCGTGCCCGCATGTTCACCGAGCCGCACCAGGCCCAGGGTAGCGGACAGCTGCACGTCCTGGCCATCGATGCAGAACGGCGGCTGGAACAGGGCGAGGATCTTGTTTGGGTTGACTTGCGACGAGTCGCCCAGCACGCAAAAGATGTCGCCGCCCAGGCGCGCCACCGTCAGCTGGGGACCCAGCTGGGTTTGCAGCCGGCCCGCCACGGCGATCAGCAGGGTGTCGCCGAACTGGTGGCCCAGCGCGTCGTTGGTCTCGGCAAAATGGTCGAGGTCGACCAGCGACAAGGTAGCGTCGTCGCGCGCGGGGCCGGCCAGGGTGGCGTCGAGGATTTCCACCAGGCGCGTGCGGTTGGGCAGCTTCGACAACTGGTCGTAAAAGGCGGCATTGTGCAGGTGCGACACCAGCTCGACATTGTCCAGGCCCACGGCGACGTTGCTGCAGAAGACTTCCAGCAGGCTTTCATCGATGGCCGACAAGGGGCGCGGCAGCACCAGGTAGGCGGCCGCATCGCGGCTGGCCTTGCCCGCGAAGTACAGGGTGGCGTAGTCGTGCGCGTACACATTGCGCCGCTGCGCCAGCGTGTGCTCGATGGCGGCCATCACGCGGGGGTTTTGCAAGCCGCACAGGGCGCTGTGCGGCAGGCTGGAAAAGCTGCCCGTGCAGGCCGAGACGAGCAGCTCCTTGCTGCCGTTGTCCTGCAAATCCTGTACGCACAGCACGCCGTCGGCGCGGATGCCCAGCAGGTCGGCGATCTGCGCCAGCACGCCGGCCGAGAAATTCTGCACGCCGTGCAGCGCCATCAGCTGCGTGCTGGCGTGGACGATACGGTCCAGGCCGCGCCGGCTGCTGTTGATCGAACGGATCTGCTCGTATGAGCGGATGGCCGCCGTCACCGTCGTAAACAGCTTGATGCGCGTCAGTTCGGACTTGGTCTTGTAGTCATTGATGTCGAAATCGCGGATGGCGTCGATTTCCGGCGCATAACCGGGCTGGCCCGTGCGCAGGATGATGCGCACATCCGTCATTTTCAGGGTTTCGCGGATGTAGCGCACCAGGTGCAGGCCCGCGTCATCCTGTTCCATCACCACGTCGAGCAGGATGACGGCGATGTCGTCTTCATGCCTGAGCAGTTCGCGCGCCTGACCGGCCGAATACGCATGCACGAATTCCAGCGGGCGGTGCTGCATTTCCAGGTTGCCGAGGGCGAAAGTGGTGGTGGAGTGGACGTCTTCATCGTCGTCGATGATCATCACCCGCCAGACGCTGCGCGGTGCGGCCGTCAGGGGCGCAGCCGGTTGCTCATCGAGGAATACCAGGTCGTCGTGATCGTCCTTGTTGGCGTCAAGGGGGATGATCGGTGCGGGCATGTATAGCTTCTCCAGGATGACTCGATGTTTATACGAGCGCGTCGCAAAAGCCCATGGCGTTGTTGCGTTGCCTCGCCGTACTTGCGTACTGTCTTCGGCAACGACGCCTAGCCCTGGGCATTTTGTGACGAGCTCTCGGCGCAGCCCTCAACCAGTATTTTGTGGCGCGCTTTGATCCAAGTATATAGCTATTTAATAAGCAAAATGTTTTTTTAAATCTATTCTGTGGGGCAATATTTCTTGTTTTGCATTATTGCAACTCATATTCGGTGTTTTTGTGTGAAAAAATACACGGGATGTAAAAATGGCGATTTGGGCGGGGGAATATCGGGCCTCGGTGTGGCATTAGCGGCATGGCATGCCCCCCAGGCTGGTAGAATTGAGTTTTCCAGTCCTCACACTTCCTACTATGTCCGGCAATTCTTTTGGCAAGCTGTTTACTGTTACCACTTTCGGCGAATCGCATGGTCTGGCCATCGGCTGCGTGATCGATGGCTGTCCGCCGGGATTGATCCTGTCGGAAGCCGATATCCAGCCCGAGCTGGACCGCCGCAAGCCGGGCACGTCGCGCCACGTGACGCAGCGCCAGGAATCCGATACGGTCGAGATCCTCTCCGGCGTGTACCAGGGCGTGACGACGGGTACGCCCATCGCGCTGCTGATCCGCAATGAAGACCAGCGCAGCAAGGATTACGGCAATATCGCGGAAAGCTTCCGCCCCGGCCACGCCGATTATACGTACTGGCACAAATACGGCGTGCGCGATCCGCGCGGCGGCGGGCGCTCGTCGGCGCGCCTGACGGCGCCCGTGGTGGGTGCGGCGGCGATTGCCAAGAAATGGCTGCTGCAGCAGTACGGCACCACGTTCAAGGGTTGCATGAGCCAGCTGGGCGACATTCCCGTGCCATTCCAGTCCTGGGAACACGTGCATGCGAATCCGTTCTTTGCCGCCAGCGGCGACGCGGACCTGATCGCGCGCATGGAAGAAGCGATGGACCAGCTGCGCCGCGACGGCGATTCCATCGGCGCGCGCATCGACGTGATCGCGCAAAACGTGCCGGTCGGCCTGGGTCAGCCCATCTACGACAAGCTCGACGCCGACATCGCCTATGCCATGATGGGCATCAATGCCGTCAAGGGTGTGGAAATCGGCGCCGGTTTCGATTCGGTGGCGCAAAAGGGTTCCGAGCACGGCGACGAACTGACGCCGGAAGGTTTTATCGGCAATAACGCCGGCGGCGTCCTGGGCGGCATTTCGACGGGGCAGGATATCAGCGTGTCGATCGCCATCAAGCCGACCTCGTCGATCCGCACGCCGCGCCGCTCGATCGATAAAGAGGGCAATCCCGTGATGGTGGAAACGTTCGGCCGCCACGACCCCTGCGTGGGCATCCGCGCCACGCCGATCGCCGAAGCCATGCTGGCGCTGGTGCTGATCGACCACGCCCTGATGCACCGCGCGCAATGCGGCGATGTGTCGGTGAGTACGCCGAAGTTGAAGTAAGTTTTAGCTCGCGGCGGAAGGGCAGGGGTCAGACCCGGCTGGTCTGACCCCAGATTTTGCATTTGTGGTGAAAGCTGCCAGCGTCACGCCACTTTGTTCGCCACCAATTCCAATTGGTGCCGCATCTCCACCGACTGCACCAGCAAAGCCCTGATATCGTTGATCAGGTTGAATTCCGTCTGATTCAATTGGATCGGCGGGAAGCTGTCGTCCCAGTCGCCATATAAAAATCCCGTGGGGTGGCCGTTGGCCGACAGGGGCAGCACGACGAAGCTGCGCGCTTCCGACAGCGTCGCTTTCCACCATTGCGGCAGCTTGGCGGCAAATTTCGGGTCGCGCGCATTATCGATGAAGATCACGCGGTCGCTATTGAGGGCCGCGTGGAAGACGTTCGGTTCATACGCGTCGCCAAACACCATCAAATCCTGCAAGTCGGCCATGCCTTCGCCCATGCTGATGCGCGCCGAATACAGATGATCCCTGTGGTTGCGCACGAAAGCCACCGAGCGCGAAAAATCGAAGCCCTGGTGCAGCGTTTCAAGCGCCATCGAGACCATTTGCCCCGGGCTGGCGCTGCCGATGGCGCTGCGCAGGTCGGCCAGGCCGCCGATCAATACGCGGTTGCCTTCGGCGCGCATGCGCGTCGACGCCAGCTGGCGCGCGCGCCGTTCGGCCGGTTTCGACAGGGGCGCGATCGACAGGTCGGCCGCCGCCATCGCCTTGGCCTTGTCCACGGCCACCACCAGGTCGGTCGCCGTGATGCCCAGTGTGCCCGCATAATCGTCGATCAGCGCATGCACCTGCGCCGCGCCGGCCGCGTCGTCATGCCACAGCGAGTCGGCGCAGCGCGCCGCCATCGTCGACAGGCCCGCCATCCAGTCGGCGCCGCTGACGGGAGAGTTGTCCGGCGACGGCTCCATCGGACGCATGCCGTTGATCAGGTGCTGCGGCAAGCCCCAGTGGGCGGCCGTGGCATAGCCCACTTCGGGCAGCGACAGGCCGAGGATTTCGCGCGCGGCGGCCGCCTCGTTGCCGGGACCCGCATGCGCCTGCATGCGCGCCCAGAAGTCGGTCATGTAGAACGTCACCATCATGCGGCCCAGGGTGTGCAGCATCGAGCAGACGACGGCCTGCTCCGCCTGCAGGCTGCCGGCGCTGGTGGCCACCTGCTGCGCCACCATCCCGGCCAGCACGGCCTTTTCCATTTCCACGTGGGCGCTGACGGAATCGGGCGACGCCTGTGACAGCTCTTCGATCAGCTTCAGGCCCAGCGCCAGGTGGCCGATGGCGTCGATGCCCAGCACCAGCACGGCCTTCGAGACCGTGTTGACCCGCTGGCCGAAGGCCGAATACATGCCGCTGTTGGCCAGCCTGAGCACCTTGTGCGTGAGGACAGGGTCGGACAACACCGTTTGCGTGATGTCGAATTCGTGGTCATCCTCGCCGCGCATGGCGCCCAGGATGGCGCTGATGGCTTTCGCGAAGCCGGGCATGTCGCCCTGCTGGCGCGTGCGCGCCCACAGCAGGTCCAGGGTGTTTTTGCCCAGCTGTGTCGGTACCGTGAAATGACCTGGATTCATTGCACCCCTCCGCGCGGTTCATTGGCAGACGGCACAGGCACCAGCGCCGCATAGGTTTTGTCGCTCAAGGCCGATAGCGCGGCGTGGGCCGGCATCGGTTTGCCCGTCAGGTAGCCTTGCACGTACTGGCAGCCGCGCGATTCGATGAAGTGCATTTGCTCTTCGGTTTCCACGCCTTCGGCCACCACGGACAGGTTCAAATGCTTGGCCAGGTCGAGAATGGTGTTGCAGATGGCCGCGTCCTTGCTCGATTCGGGCAAGTCCTTGATGAAGGTGCGGTCGATCTTCAGCACGGAAATGGGGAAGCGTTTCAGATACGCGAGGGAAGAGTAGCCGGTGCCGAAATCGTCGATGGCGATGCGCGCGCGGCGCTCCGTCATCTTGACGAGGATGGTTTCCGCATGCACGGGGTCGATCATCAAGGTGCCTTCCGTGATTTCCAGTACCAGGTGTTCGCCCGAGAGCCCCGAAAACGCGATGGCGTCATCGAGCACGTCGAGGAATTTGTCGTTGCGGAACTGGCGCGGGCTGATGTTGACGGAAATGTACAGCGGCCGCTTGGCCACTTCCTGGAACTGCTTGAGCTGCACGCAGGCCGCCTTCAGCGCCCAGGCACCGAGCAGATTGATCAAGCCATTGGCTTCGGCAATCGGGATGAAGCGCACGGGCGGCACCAGGCCCAGGGTCGGGTGCTTCCAGCGCATCAGGGTTTCGAAACCCTGGATTTGCCGCGTGTGCGCATCGACGATGGGCTGGTAAAAGAGCAGGAATTCGCCTTCGCGCACGGCGTGGAACATGGCCGCTTCCAGCGAAATATCGTGTTCCGACGGACCGTTCAGGCGCGGGCTGTAAACCAGGCAGCGGGCCTTGCCCGTTTCCTTGGCGCGCGACATGGCCGCATCGGCCAGCGCCACCAGGCGCACTTCATCTTCCGCATGCAGCGGGTAGATCGACACGCCCACGGACGCGCCCACGTAGATCGTGTGGCCGTCCACTTCGAACGGCGCCTGCAGGGTGGCCAGCAGGCGGCCCGTCACCAGCTTGATCTGCGCATCCGTGGCGCTGCCGGGCAGCACGGCGACGAATTCATCGCCGCCCACGCGCGCCAGGGTGTCGCTGTCGCGCAGGGTCTTGCGCAGGCGCGCGGCGGCCAGGCGCAGCACGGCGTCGCCGACGGGGTGGCCCAGGCCATCGTTGACCTTTTTAAAGCCATCGAGACCGATGGTGGCGACGGAAAAGCCCTGGCCCGAACGGGCGGCCTGGGCGATCACCATGCGGATGCGGTCCGACAGCAGCAAACGGTTCGGCAAGCCCGTGAGCGCATCGTGCGTGGCCATGTGGCGCAGCCGTTCTTCCGTATTGTGCTGGGCCGACGTGTCGCGCCCAACCACCAGCAATTCGGCCGCGCCGGCCGCGTTCATATAAGAAGACAGGCGCAGCTCGAACCAGATTTCCTGGTCCGGCGTTTGCAGGCGCACTTCGAGGCGGCCCGGTTCTTCCAGCGCGTCTTCCAGCGCCGCCTGCAGCGCGGCGCGTGACGCTTCGGTGGCCAGCGGCAGCAGCAAGTGGCCCGTCATGCCCGATGGTGCGCCAAACAGGGTGGCCGCGCGCTTGCTGGCGAACAGGATCAGGCCGTCCGTATCGAGCCGGAACACGACGTCGCCTGCCTCTTCCATGAGGTTGTCCAACTCGTGGCGGGCCTCGCGGTGGGCGGCGGATGGGGTACTGGAAAACATCGTGCTGGCTTTTACCTTTTTATTATCAGTGCCGGCGCTCGCTGCAGGGCAGGGCGCCAACGGAAAGAGTGCGTCGTGCGTGACGCGCGCCATAGGGGCCGAAAGGCGGCTATCGGAACGCGATCCACACGAAATGTATCATTGAAAAGCACCCGATTACATGAAATAGAGCAACATTGCTTCAGGTTTTGTAAATATTCCTGCCTTCCATGAAAAAATCATGCTGCGCGACCCCCATAGTCATTTTCATTCCGCATGGAAACATTTATCTGCGCTTGCTTCCACTGGCGCGCTTGCCCCGCCATGCGCTTTACGCTAGTCTGGCTGGCAGACGGTGTTGACGGTGCGTCCGCGGCAGGCAAGGGCGCCATGATAACAAATCGCGGGAGACCCCCATGAATGCTTTTGACACGCATGAAGTTTTCAACCAGGCCACGCCGTTTGAAAACGTCAATCTGTTCGCCTGCGACCCGGCGCTGATCGAAGCGCTGCTGCGCGAGGGCGGCGGCGCGGCGTTGCAGGAGCTCGACGCGCTGGGCGAAAAGCTGGGCCGCGCCGAAACCTATGCGCTGGCGCGCCAGGCCAATATCCACACGCCCGAGTTGCAGCAGTTCGACCGGGCCGGTCGCCGCATCGATGAAGTGCTGTTCCATCCGGCCTGGCATGAACTGATGGCCATTCTCGTGGGCGCTGGCGCGCATGCTTCGCCGTGGGCCACGCCCGGTCCCGGCGCCCAGGTGGCGCGCGCGGCCGCCTATCTATTAGTGGGGCAGGTGGAAAACGGCACGCAGTGTCCCGTGACGATGACGTATGCTTCGGTGCCGGCCTTGCGCCAGGCGCTGGATCTGCCGCAGATCGCGCAGCGCTGGCTGCCGAAAATCCTCTCGCGCGACTACGATCCCCGCTCTTTGCCCGTGGAGCAGAAGCGGGGGGCACTGGTCGGCATGGGCATGACGGAAAAGCAGGGCGGCTCGGACGTGCGCAGCAATACCACGCGCGCCGTGCCCGTGCCGCCGGCCGAGGCGCAAGCCCTGTTCGGCGGCGAGGCTGATGGCGCCTGGCGCATCGTCGGCCACAAATGGTTTTTTTCGGCGCCCCAGTGCGACGCCCATTTGATCCTGGCGCAGGCGGACGAGGGCGGATTGTCGTGCTTCTTTTTGCCCCGCTACCTGCCCGATGGCAGCCGCAATGCCATCCGCGTGCAGCGCCTGAAAGATAAATTGGGCAACCGCTCGAATGCCTCGTCGGAAGTGGAATTTACCAACGCCTACGGCTGGCTCGTGGGGCAGCCGGGGCGGGGCATACCCACGATTCTGGAAATGGCCAGCCATACGCGCCTCGATTGCGTACTGGGCAGCACCGGCATCACGCGCGCCGCCTTGACGCAGGCGCTGCACCATGCGCGTCAGCGGGCCGTGTTCGGCAAGCCGCTGGCCGAGCATCCGCTGATGCAAAACGTGCTGGCCGACCTGGCGCTCGAATCGGAAGCGGCCACGGCCTTTGCGCTGCGCCTGGCCCGCTGTTTCGATGAAAAGGACGACCCTCGGCAATCGATGCTGGCGCGCGTGCTCACGCCGGCCGGCAAATACTGGATCTGCAAGCGCGGTCCCGGTTTTGGCTTCGAGGCCATGGAGGTGCTGGGCGGCACCGGTTATGTGGAAGACGCGCCGCTGGCGCGCCTGTACCGCGAACTGCCCGTCAACTCGATCTGGGAAGGTTCGGGCAACGTCATGTGCCTCGACGTCTTGCGCGCCTTCGGCAAATCGCCGGCCGCGCGCGACGCCCTGGCGGCCGAGCTGGCGCTGGCCGGCAATGATGACGCCGCCTTTGTTGCCTACCGCGCGCGGCTGCTGGCCGACCTGGACGGGCCGCAAACCGATGAATTTGGCGCCAGGCAATTGTCCGAACGCATCGTGCTTGCCGTGCAGGCGGCCTTGCTGCTGCGCCATGCGCCACCGTTTGTCGCGCAAGCATTCCTGCAGTCGCGGCTGGTGCAGGCGCCGGGCGGCGCGTATGGCCGCTTGCCCGCCGGCACCGATTGCGCGGCCATCCTGGCGCGTGCGCTGCGCGAGTATTGATTTCAATAAATCCGATTATTTCGAAAATTCCGGCCACAGGCGGGCTGCAGGCTGGGATAATGCTGCAATCCATCATTTTATCGATACACAGCGCGCTTGCGGCCCAGGCTTGCCGCCGCGCCAGACAGTAGAGAAAGAAAAACAATATGAAACAAGACCCACGCTTCCCGAATTTGTTCATTACCGATCACCCTTTGATCCAGCACAAACTGAGCCACATGCGCGAGCACGACACGTCGACGCGCACCTTCCGCGAATTGCTCAAGGAAATCACTTTGCTGATGGGCTATGAAATCACGCGCGACCTGCCGCTGACCACGCGCGAAATCAAGACCCCGCTCGTCACCATCGACGCGCCTGTTATCGCTGGCAAGAAACTGGCCATCGTGCCGATCCTGCGTGCCGGCATCGGCATGAGCGACGGCTTGCTGAACCTGGTGCCATCGGCGCGCGTCGGTCACATCGGCGTGTACCGCGACCCGGCCACGCATATGCCCGTGGAATACCTGGTGCGCCTGCCGGACCTGAACGAGCGTACCTTCATCCTGTGTGACCCGATGGTAGCGACCGGCAATTCGGCCGTGTACGCCGTCGACGTGCTGAAAAAACGTGGCGTGACGGACGAGCAGATCATCTTCCTGGCCCTGGTGGCCGCACCGGAAGGCGTGACCGTGTTCCAGAACGCGCATCCGAACGTCAAGATGTTCTGCGCCGCGCTCGATTCGCACCTGGATGACCACGCTTACATCGTGCCGGGCCTGGGCGACGCCGGCGACCGTATCTTCGGCACCAAATAAGCCACGTCAGGCGAGTATTGCGATGGCAACCTTGATCGACCCGGACTTTCGCGCGCGTTTGCGCGCCCTGAATGAAAAATATGCGGCTGGCGTGCCGGCCCTGTTGCAAGCGATCACGCAGGCAAGCAGCCGCTGCGACAGCGATGGTCCCCGTCTGGAACCGTTGACGGAGCTGCACCGCGCGCTGCACGCGGTGGCCGGCTCGGCCGCCACCTTCGGCTTCGCCGCGCTGGGCCAGGAATGCCGGCGCATCGAACAGCTGGTGCGCGCCATGCTCAATGCCCCCGCGCAAGCGGTGGCGGAATGGCCCGGCGTGCGGGCGCAAGTGACGGCGTTGCTGGACTGGGCGGGACGCGATGCGGCCGCCACCCATTTCACGGCGTGAGTGACCGCAATATATAGCTGTGGTTGCAATGATTCATTTGATGCAACGCAAAGCACCCGCGACGAAGATTAGGATATAGTGTGTCCATGCCGCTGGTACAGGGCGCCGCAAGACGGGGATTTGGCTATTAAAGTAGTGTTCGTAAGTTTATTTTGCGAAAGAATGGTTTTTCTCAGTTTTGTTGGTATAATTGGGCATCGTTGGATTCGAGGTAGTAGTGCAGTTTGTCTGTCATTTCTTTCTTGCTTCAAACGATATAACGGGCGCAAGCCCAACTTAACTGAAATAGGAAATTGTAATGGCAACTGGCATCGTAAAATGGTTCAATGATTCGAAGGGTTTCGGCTTTATTACCCCTGACGAAGGCGGCGAAGATCTGTTCGCTCACTTCTCGGCTATCCAGTCGAACGGCTTCAAGTCCCTGCAAGAGAACCAACGCGTTTCTTTTGAAGTGACCGCTGGCCCTAAAGGCAAGCAAGCTTCGAACATTCAGCCAATCTAATACGCTGGATCAAACGAAATAAAGAAATCCTCGGTCTCCGAGGATTTTTTTTCGCCTGAATTTCCGTGAAGTAGCGGTTTTGCTGGGGCTGCGCGCTTTTTCGGCGTACTTTGCGTCATCAGGTAGGTCGGCTTAGCGCTTGCGCGTAAGCCGACAACGGTGGTGTTGGCAGATGTATGGGCTGGTGTCGGATTACGCTACGCTAATCCGACCTACGCCGACCCGCGCCGACTTGCACCAGCCTGCGTCAAACTACGCTCTACCGGTCCGGCCGGCAGTGGCTAGATTGCACGTTCGCGCCAGTAGTCGGGTTGCGAATAACTGTGCCTTAAAAAATCCACAAACGCCCGTATGCGCAGCGGCAAGTGGCGGCGCTGGGCGAACACGGCGTAAATGTCATTGCCCGGGGCGGCGAACTGGTCCAGCACCGTCACCAGCTGGCCCGAGGCGATCTCGGCGCCCACTTCCCACATCGAGCGCCACGCCAGGCCCTTGCCGGCCAAGGCCCAGTCATGCAGTACTTCGCCATCGTTGCAGACCATATTGCCCGCCACTTTTAAAATCACGTTCTTGCCGTTTTCGCGGAAGGTCCAGCCCCGCTGGCTGCCTTCGCTGCTGATCGCCAGGCAATTGTGCTTGGCCAGGTCGGCCGGGATACGGGGCGTGCCCGCCCGTTTCAGGTAGGCGGGCGATCCGACGAGCACGCGCTGGTTGTCCGCCAGCTTGGTGCTTACCAATGAAGAATCGGACAGGCTGGCGATGCGGATGGCCACGTCGATGCCTTCGCCGATCAGGTCGACGAGACGGTCGTTCAGGTTCAGCGACACCGTCACGTCGCGGTGTTCGGCGACAAAAGAGGGAATCAGCGGTGCCACGTGCTGGCGTCCGAAGCCGGCCGGCGCGGAAATGAGCAAATGGCCGCTGGCCTTCACGCTGCGTTCGGCCACTGCCGCTTCCGCCTCTTCCAGTTCGCCCAGGATGCGTTGGCAATCTTCGAGGAAGGCGGCGCCTTCATTCGTCAAGGCCAGCTTGCGTGTCGTACGCTGCAGTAATTTGACGCCCAGGCGCTGCTCCAGCGCATCGAGGCGCCGGCCTATCATGGCCGGTGCGATGCCTTCCGCGCGCGCGGCGGCCGACAGGCTGCCTTTCGCTACCACTTCCACGAACGTCGATATTTGTCTGAACTGTCCCATGCCGTGCTCCCGCGATGCCATCACTTGTGATAAAAACGCATAGATGAAGTGATTTTTAATCTCGTTTCCATGCCTTATAGTGCAATACTATAGAACAAACGCGCCGCCCGGCAGAGTGTTTTTGCGCCTCTGTCCAGCTTGTCCGCGCAGTCGTTCAGCTTATACTTGGCTCACCAGATTACCTTTGCTTATATTGACTAAAAACCGGAGAACTTCATGACGCAGAACACGATCGCACTTCCAGAGGGCATGCAAATCACGGGTGATATCCAGCCCGGCTACGAACAGATATTGACGCCGGCCGCGCTGGTACTGGTGGCCAAGTTGACGCGTGAATTCGAGCCGCGCCGCCAGCAGTTGCTGGCCGTGCGCGTGGAGCGGGCCAAGCGCCTCGACGCGGGCGAACGTCCTGATTTCTTGCCAGAAACCGCGCACATCCGCGAAGGCGACTGGAAGATCGCGCCGATTCCGAAAGCGCTGGAATGCCGCCGCGTGGAAATCACGGGTCCCGTCGAGCGCAAGATGGTCATCAACGCCTTTAACTCGGGCGCGGACAGCTACATGACGGACTTCGAAGATTCGAACACGCCGAACTGGGATAACCAGATCACGGGCCAGATCAATATGTTCGACGCCGTGCGCAAGACGATTTCGCTCGAGCAAAATGGCAAGTCGTACAAGCTGAACGACAAGATCGCGACCCTCGTCGTGCGTCCGCGCGGCTGGCACCTCGATGAAAAGCACGTGCTGGTCGATGGCAAGCGCATTTCCGGCGGCATCTTCGATTTCGCCCTGTTCATGTTCCATAACGCCAAGGAACAGCTGGCGCGCGGCGCCGGCCCGTATTTCTACCTGCCGAAGATGGAATCGCACCTGGAAGCGCGCCTGTGGAACGATATTTTCGTCATGACGCAAAACGAATTGGGCTTGCCACAAGGCACGATCAAGGCGACCGTGCTGATCGAAACTATTTTGGCGGCGTTTGAAATGGATGAAATCCTGTACGAGCTGAAAGAGCACAGCTCGGGCCTGAACGCGGGCCGCTGGGATTACATCTTCTCGTGCATCAAGAAATTCAAGCTGGACAAGGATTTCTGCCTGGCCGACCGCGCGAAAGTGACCATGACGGCGCCATTCATGCGCGCCTATGCCTTGCTGTTGCTGAAAACTTGCCACAAGCGTGGCGCGCCAGCCATCGGCGGCATGGCAGCCTTGATCCCGATCAAGAACGATCCGGAAAAGAACGACATCGCCATGGGCGGCGTGCGCAACGACAAGGCGCGAGATGCCACCGACGGCTACGACGGCGGCTGGGTTGCCCATCCGGGCCTGGTGGAACTGGCCATGGGCGAGTTCACCAAAGTGCTCGGTGACAAGCCGAACCAGATCGAGAAACAGCGTCCCGACATCGATGTGAAAGCGTCGGACCTGCTGAACTTCCAGCCGGAAGCGCCGATCACGGAAGCGGGCTTGCGTTACAACATCAACGTCGGCATCCATTACCTGGGCAGCTGGCTGGCCGGCAACGGGTGCGTGCCTATCCACAACCTGATGGAAGACGCGGCTACGGCCGAGATCAGCCGCTCGCAAGTGTGGCAGTGGATTCGCTCCAGCAAGGGTGTGCTGGAAGATGGCCGCAAGGTGACGGCCGAGATGGTGCGCGCCATGATTCCGGAAGAGCTGGCCAAGGTGCAGCGCGATGCGCCAGGCGGCAACGGCCCGACCTATGTGCGCGCCGGCCAGATTTTCGAGGAAATGTCGACGTCGGAATCATTCGCTGAATTCCTGACTTTGCCGCTGTACGAGGAAATCTGATCCTGATCAAATAGATCAATAAAAAATCCCGGCGGTACCTGATGGTATCGCCGGGATTTTTCTTTTTGGAAGCAGAAGCTTAAAAGCTGTTTTTCCACATCCGTAGCGCGGCAAATGCTTCCACGGGCGAGGCATCGGCCGTCAGCTTGCCTTCCACCTTCAGGCTGGTCAGGATCGCCGGTTCGCGGTAGCGCAGGAAGGGATTCGTGGCCTTTTCAAGGGCAATGGTCGACGGCACGGTCGATAATCCTTGCTGGCGCTTTTCCGTGTCGATGGCGATGCGCTCCTGCAAGGCCACATTGCCCGGTTCGACGGCGTTGGCAAAGCGCAAATTGGACAAGGTGTACTCATGCGCGCAAAATACCTCGGTATCGTCGGGCAGGGCGGCCAGCTTGCCCAGCGAATCGGCCATCTGGCCCGGTGTGCCTTCGAACAGGCGGCCGCAGCCGCCCGCAAACAGGGTGTCGCCGGAAAACAGCCACGGTGCGCCGCTGCGCTCGTCACGCTGGCGCACGTAGGCGATATGCCCTTTCGTATGGCCGGGTACGTCGATGACGGTCATTTGCAGGCCCAGTTCGGGCACGTGTGCGACATCGCCTTCGGCAAGCGGTTCCGTGATGGCTGTGATAGCCTCATTGCGTGGGCCGAAGACGGGTACGGCGAAATGCTGCAACAATTCAGGCACGCCACCCGTGTGGTCGGCGTGGTGATGCGTGAGTAAAATGGCGGACAAGGTCAACTGATGGGCTTGCAGCGCATCGAGGATGGGCATCGCGTCGCCGGGGTCGACCACGGCGGCGTGGCGGCCGTCGTGGATCAGCCACAGGTAATTGTCGGCAAAGGCGGGCACGGCAAGTACCGATAGAGCGTGTTCAGGGGAGTGTGTCATGAGCAAAAGAGAAAACTGAATGGACAGTGTGGCATCCGAAAAATCCATTATAGCGCTTGACGGCTGGCTGCAGACGCCGGCCGGTCTGTACGTGCGCGCCTGGGAGCAGCAATGCCTCGACAGCCTGACCGTCGATATCTTCGGTTTTAATGCCGTGCAGATCGGTTTGCCCCAGCTCGACGCGCTGGCCGCCAACCGCATGCCGAACAAATGGCTGCTCGATGCGCGCCTGCCTCCGCGCCCGCCGCAAGAGAAGCGCCTGACCCTGGTGTCGGCCTTCGATGAGTTGCCGTTCGATTCGCAAAGCCTGGACCTGGTGGTCTTGCCGCACGTACTCGAATTTGCCGCCGAGCCGCACCAGGTCTTGCGCGAAGTCGAGCGCGTGCTGATCCCGGAAGGGAGGGTGATCGTCTGCGGCTTCAATCCGGCCAGCCTGTGGGGCATGCGCCAGGGCCTGGGGCGGGTCACGGGCCGCCACTACCTGCCGCAGGCGGGCGAGCTGATCTCTATGCCGCGCATGAAAGACTGGTTAAAATTGCTCAATATGGGCGTCAGCCAAAGCTACTTTGGCTGCTACGCACCTGCCTGCAGGACAGAAAAATGGCTGCGCCGCAACGCTTTCATGGACAAGGCGGGTGCGCGCTGGTGGCCATATCTGGGCGCAGTGTATATAGTGCAGGCGATCAAGCGCGTCAAAGGGATGCGTTTGATCGGTCCGGCGTGGACCAAGAAACCGGCGACGGCGCCCGCAGGCGCACCGGTCACGAATAAAAGGCGGGAACAGCAAGATGGATAAGGTTGAGATTTACGCCGATGGCGCATGCAAGGGCAATCCCGGCACGGGCGGCTGGGGCGCGCTGATGGTGGCCGATGGCGCCAAGAAAGAAATTTATGGCGGGGAACTTAATACGACGAATAACCGCATGGAATTGAAAGCCGTGATCGAAGCCTTGACGGCGCTCAAACGTCCGTGCCAGGTGGTGTTGTATACCGATAGCCAGTATGTCCAGAAGGGCATCAGCGAATGGATCCACGGCTGGAAGGCGCGCGGCTGGAAAACGGCGGCCAAGGCGCCCGTCAAGAACGTCGACCTGTGGCAGGCGCTCGACATCGCCCAGGCCGTGCACGAAGTGGAGTGGCGCTGGGTGCGCGGCCACAACGGCCACCCGGGCAATGAGCGGGCCGATCAACTGGCCAACTTGGGCGTGGAAACCGTGCGCACGTAAGAATATCCAAGCTCGGGAGTTGTAATCGCAGGGCACAGGTTTGCTATACTGTGCCCTTCGCTTTTTGCTTTTACGAATGAATCCGCCATGCGTCAAATTGTTCTCGATACTGAAACCACCGGCCTGAACCCGCGCACGGGCGACCGCATCCTGGAGATCGGGGCGGTCGAGCTGAACAACCGCATGTTGACGGGCAATAATTTTCACCATTACATCAATCCCGAGCGCGATTCGGAAGAGGGCGCGTTGGCCGTCCACGGATTGACGACGGAATTCCTCAGCGACAAACCGAAATTCGCGGAAATCGCCGACGAGTTTCGTGCCTATATCGCCGGCGCCGAACTGATCATCCACAACGCCCCGTTCGATATCGGCTTCCTGAACGCGGAATTCAAGCGCCTGAACCTGCCACCCGTACACGAGCAAGTGGTTGGCGTGATCGACACTCTGGTGCAGGCGAAGGAAATGCATCCCGGCAAGCGCAACTCGCTCGACGCCCTGTGCGACCGCTACGGCGTCTCGAACGCCCACCGCAAGCTGCACGGCGCGCTGCTCGACTCGGAATTGCTGGCCGACGTCTATCTGGCCATGACGCGCGGGCAAAACAGCCTGAGCATGGAAGAAGAAGTGGAAGTGGCCGCCGACGGCGCCGTGCTGGAAATCGTGCCCCTGGCCGAAGTCATTTTCCAGAGTGCCACGGCCGACGAACTTGCCGCCCATGAAGCCACCATCGCCGGCCTCGACAAGGCCGCCAAAGGCCAGTGCATCTGGACCGCCGTCACATCGCCGCCAGCGGCCGCCTGAGAAAAAAGCGAGGGCGTGGTAAATTTCCTCTTGCCAGCCCTTGCAGATGCCGCAACACCTATGCGATAATTCGCCTCGCTTCGGGAGGTTAGCTCAGGGGTAGAGCACTGCATTCACACTGCAGGGGTCGCAAGTTCGAAACTTGCACTTCCCACCAAATTTTTCGTTTGTATTCAATGACTTAAGATTTCTCATCTTGTCTGAATAGGAACTTGGGGCAAATCTGGGGCAATGGGTTTTTCGTCCATTGTCCAGCCCCAAACAATACGGCCGCTTCCTGCGGACGTTTTCACATAAAACTCGCCTAACTCGCCTAGCAAATCTCTTATTTGCTCTTAAGGTAATAGTCTCTTACACTAGGCCAATTCCGATCATTCGCTATCGGCTTATTGTGTTGAAAGTACACCATTGGATGTATATCCTGGCATCCTAGACTTGCATGTGCCGACGCCAGTGAGCGATCACCGGTTGTTTGGATGTCTGAGAACTTCCGAAACTATTGCCGCTCGGCTTTTTCCAACGCAATAGGCCAACTGCGGTCAGTCAAAATATAAGACTACTTGTCTAATTCGGGCGATCATATTCCGCGTCGTTGCGTGGCCCTGTTCTGTGTCAGGGCCGTCCTTGGCGAGTTGATCGGCGGTTTGCCACTGAGATCGTCCCATCGGTTGCAGTGCATAGCAAAAATTTCAGTTCATGAGCTCATGTCTTCATCCCCAAGCCCGGACCACCCCGAAAGTCCGCCAAGAAATCTAGAACGATGTTGGACAGCCTGGCGACAGTCTGCGCGCCATTCGCGGCGACGGTGCGGTGCTGATGCGGCGTGACCAGTGCGCTCTCGGGTGAGATCGCGGTCGCGCTAGCGTGCAGGCGCGTGCACATGACGCGGGACAGGATCAGCGCGATGAAGCAGCCGGAATCACTGGTCACGATGGACCGGAATACTCAGCTGGTAAAACTTGGGGCAAACTCCCCGGCACCGTGGTAATGTCGTTCGCCGACCAGTTTTCTGCGATGGCAGGAATGATCCGCCCAGTTTGAGCGGCACAGTGCCGTTCCGGCCAATTTCCGCCGCTTGATCAATAACGCGACAAAACCTTTGAAATAGGGCGTCCATTCCATTAGAGCCCCCCTCAATCATTTCGACTTAAAAAACTAATTATTTAGTTGACGGTGTGCCGGGCGCATGGTTTAATTTCCTAGGATTGATAAGCCGCAAAAGACAATACGCGGTCATCCCATCACGCTGCTCTGGATGGGCTGGGCGGCACGACGACGCCCCTCTTGGCATTCGCATCACCACGAAGGAGTTTCGACATGGAGTTATCGATGAATGCAAAAAAAACCCACTTGCTGGCGCGGGGCGTCCTCACCGCGTTCGCTGCCACCGTGATCTGCATACCCGAGTTCGGCGCCGCCGCAGCTGCGCAATCAGCAACCCAGGCCGCTCGACCAGTTGTCGGACAAGTCTCGACCGAGAACGGTGTGCGCCTGGCGGAGGCGGCTAAGAATAACGACATCAAGGTCGTGCGCGCCTTGCTGACACGCGGCGCCAACATCGATGAAGGCGCGGACGGCGATGGGACGGCGCTGATTGCCGCGGCCCGCCTGGGTAACCTGAACATGGTCAATGCGCTGTTGCAGATGGGCGCCACTGTCGAGAAGTGCTGGAGCGGCGACGGTAACGCCCTGATTGCAGCGGCGATCAAGGGTCATACCGAGGTCGTCGCCCGCCTGCTGCAGGCAGGCGCGCAGGTCGATATAATTTGTCCTTACGACGAAACGGCGCTCATCAACGCGAGTCGCGCCGGCCATCTGGCAGTTGTCAGGCAGCTTGTCGAGCACGGCGCCAATGTCAACCTGGGTACCCAGGCAGATTCGAAGCGCTGGCGTACGCCATTGAATCAGGCACGTGATCCAAAAATCCGTGATTTCCTGCTTGGTAAGGGCGCGCGCTCTTAAGCGCCCCAGTCTTGCGGTGCGGATCCGGGTGGTACGCGCCAGCCCATTTCCTCGAATGGTAACGATTATGAAAAAATCACCCTGGTTGGTTCCCTTGTCCGGCGACAGCAACTGCTCCCTCAGGCTGTTTGCCTTTCCCTTCGCCGGCGGGAGTGCGGCGGCATACGCATCATGGTATCGCTGGATGCCTCGCAATGTGGAGTTGATCGGCGTGCAGTTGCCTGGCCGCGCCATGCGCATGGGCGAGGCGCCAATCGACGACATGAACACGCTGGTATCGGCGCTCCTGCCGCATCTGCGGCCCTTGCTTGACAAGCCATATCAACTATTCGGCCACAGCAACGGGGCGCTGATGACGTTTGCCGTCCTCAACAGCTTGCTCAATCTGGGCGCACCGGCGCCGCAGGCCGTTATCCTGTCGGCTAAGGCTTCGCCCACCTTGCCGCGCCGGCACGAGCCGCTGAGCACGCTGGCGGAGCCGGAGTTCCTCGAGAAACTGAAGGAACTCGATGGTACGCCTCAGGAACTGCTCAACAATCTCGAACTCATGCGCCTGCTCAGCCCAATGATTCGTGCTGACTTCAAGCTTGGAGAAACCTTCGCCATGCCGGTGCTCAATCCATCATTGGCCGCCATCCCGGCCATGATCATAGGAGGTCAGGACGACGCCATGCCGCTAGCCGACGTCTTCGCATGGCATTCGCTGTTTCCGAACTGCCATCAGGTGACGCTGTCGGGCGGCCACTTCTGTATCAATACCGATCCGCAGTTCCCGAACCTACTGGTAGACTTCGTCAACGCATCGCATGACCGGGTCGGCAGTGTGGTCGCGGAGCGCGGCGCCGTCCCGGCTGTAGCCCAGGTTCTGGTAGGTCAGGAGATTTGACACTGCCGCCCAAATCGTATTTTTAGGAGAACCCATGGCTCGTCCCACTACCCCGACATTGACCGATGCCGAGCGCAAGGTGCTCGAAGTACTCTGGAAGAAAAAAAGCGCTTCCGTTCGCGAGGTAACGGACGAACTGTCTAGAATAACGCCCACTGCCTATACCACAGTCCTGACCATGCTCGGGATCCTTGAAAAAAAGGGATTGGTCAGCCATGCGCGCAATGGCCGGGCGTTCATCTACAGTGCCGTCTTCAGTCGCAGCGACGCCACTGCGAGCGCACTCCGACACCTGCTGAAGCAGTTCTTCAATGGTTCTCCGGCCGTGCTGGCGCAGCACTTGCTCCAGGAATATGAAATCGGCCCGTCCGAAGTGGAGGCATTGCGACGCATGGTTGATGATGCACCGGACGACGAGAACAAATGATGGCCGCCTACTGGACCAACTTGTTGGCTTCGATTGCCCTGCAACATCTGTGGCAGAGCAGCGTGTTGCTGTTGCTGGCGACCGGCCTCGTCAGGGTGTACCGCATGAGCGCGCACTTGCGTTCCTATCTATGGCTGCTGATTCTGGTGCTGTCGGTGACCGCTCCGATGGCCATGTTCGCGCCACAGCCAATGGAACCACTGATCCTGGGCGTGGCATTGCCTACGGTGACAGCAATCGCAGCTGTGGACGTGGCGGACGATGCGTCGCCAGAGCATGCGGCGCTCGCGCAGGTTGCGCGTATCGTCGAGGACGCGACGGGTTCTCACGGCGAGATCAAAGTTGTTGTCATGCTGGTATGGCTGCTCGGCTTTGCCATGCACATGGTCCGGCTCTATCGCGGCTGGCGCGCCGCGTGCGAGCTGGGCCGCGGCGCCTGGGTCACGCCTTGGCTCGAACGATTGGTCCGGTGCGAGCTGCCGCCGAACATCCGCATCAAGGAATCCGAGGCGGTACTGGGACCGATGGTGGTGGGTCTGCATAACCCGTGCATCCTGGTCCCGGGTAGCTTAGCGGTAGCACTTGGCGAGGTGGCAATGCGCGACATTCTGAACCACGAAATTGCCCATGTTCGCCGGTACGACCGTTGGGCAGGCCTATTTCAGCATACGATGACCGCTATATTCTGGTGGAACCCGGCACTGCGCCTGATCGGCATGCGCCTGGACCTGGCGCGCGAGATGGCATGCGACGAGCATGCTGCCGCATGTACCGGCGCGCGCAAGCAATATGCCCGCTCCCTGCTATCCAGCGTCGACAGTATGGCACGGCCGCACAACGGCATGCTTGCCAGCCGCATTTTCGGTACGCCGCATGCCTTGACCGAACGTGTGATTTGCGTACTGCGCAACGATGCGCCTCTGAACAGGACAAGCAGGACCGTGCGCTCGCTGAGCTGTGCCTGTGTGCTGGCCGGGTTCATAGCGCTGGCTTATGCAGCCACGCCTCGGCTGGCCGGGGAGCGCAGCGCCAGGACCATGGCTGCTTCGCATCAGGAGATTGCGCTGGTTGCCGCTGCACGCGACGGCAACCAGGTCCGCGTCAGGGAACTGGTTAGCGCGGGCGCAGGTATCAACGCCGCCGTCGAAGCTGACGGCACCGCGCTCATCGCCGCCGCCCGCCATGGCGATCCGGCGCTTGTACAAGCGCTGCTGAAACTGGGCGCCGACGTCAACATGCCGGTCGAAGGCGATGGCACCCCGTTGACTGCTGCTGCCGCTCAGGGTCATTTGCCCATCGTCGAGCTCCTGATCGCTGCGGGCGCGCAGGTCGACGCCGTCAGTGCTTATGATGAATCGGCCTTGATCAGCGCCGTGCGCGGCGACCATATCGCTGTCGTCCGGCGACTGGTGGCGTTGGGTGCCGAAGTCAATCTGGGGGTGTGGGCCGACGAGGGTCGCTGGCGCACGCCGCTCAACCAGGCGCGTAACCCTGAAATGCGCGACTATCTGCGCAGTCAGGGCGCCAGGGTCTTACCCCTGCGCGCTACCAGATGAAGCTCGTCAGCACCGTGGCCGGATCGATGAAATCGTAGGCCACAGTACAGATTTGATGCTTCACGAAGTCCTGCGACAGCGTTTCCGTCAACGTCAGCGACAGCATGCAGCGTTCAACATCGACGCCAGTGACAGCCGCTGCGCTGAAATCGAAGAAACGCCCGACCGAACCGAATGCTCCCTTGTACAAGCTTTCCTTGGCTGAAAATGCAAGCGTCAGGCGGGTGGCGATTGGCAACGCCGTATTCAGACGGCGCAAGTAGCCGAACTCGGTGGCGCTAATGGCGGTCTCCAGCAGGGACGCTTGCACCTCTTCCGTCACAATGTGCTCGATGTCGATGCCGACCCCGTTTTTCCGTCCGGCCGCTAGTGCGACCGCCGCCGCGTAATGCTGGGAATGCGAAATGCTGCCGATGATCCC
>RCUP01000207.1_pt1 | contig 54239 bp, 55 predicted proteins | sample 2166341 | NCBI WGS metagenome assembly RCUP01 (sample SAMN09932325, study PRJNA488358) | compost metagenome | isolation source: compost soil in succinonitrile-enriched | place: Germany: Experimental Botanical Garden | reverse complement strand
AGCCGATGCAGCCTGCCATGATTGCGTGAAAAGCGCCGTTTACGAAGATGCCGAGGATGTTCTTGACCGTCAAAAGCGGTCCGGTGATGTTGGCCCGCAGCGGTGCGGGGTGATCGGTGGGATCGCCACCATTGTGCACGACCCATGCGACGTAGACGATGAACGCAAGGAAGAAGGGTGCGATCATGACGAAGGCGACGATCCGCTCCTCCCATTTCGGCATCCAGTTCTCAGATGAATTCGCTGTCGGTGCGTTGATCAAGGTTGATTTCTCTCAAATGGGTTGCAGTGAAGCCTTCGAATCTCATGGCCTCACTGCAGGTGGATCGCAGTTGGCTTGGGGCGAGAAGCTCGTTGCCACCCGCCCCGGTCTTGTTACTCGACGATCGAGGCGACGATGCCTGCGCCGACGGTGCGGCCGCCTTCGCGGATGGCGAAGCGCAGCTTTTCTTCCATCGCGATCGGAACGATCAGCTCGACGTCGACCGTGACGTTGTCGCCCGGCATGACCATTTCCGTGCCTTCCGGCAGCGTGACAACGCCCGTCACGTCCGTCGTGCGGAAGTAGAACTGCGGACGGTAGTTCGTGAAGAACGGCGTGTGACGACCGCCTTCTTCTTTCGTCAGGATGTAGGCTTCGGCCTTGAACTTCTTGTGCGGCTTGACCGAACCCGGCTTGCACAGGATCTGGCCGCGCTGCACTGCGTCACGGGTGATGCCGCGCAGGAGAAGGCCAGTGTTGTCGCCGGCCTGACCCTGGTCGAGAAGCTTGCGGAACATCTCGACGCCCGTGACCGTGGACTTGGTCGTGGCCTTGATGCCGACGATCTCGACTTCCTCGCCGACCTTGACGATGCCGCGCTCGATGCGGCCAGTCACGACCGTGCCGCGGCCGGAGATCGAGAACACGTCTTCGATCGGCATCAGGAACGGCTGGTCGACCGGACGCTCGGGTGTCGGAATGTAGGCGTCGACGGCGGACATCAGCTCGCGGATCGCGTCCTCGCCGATGGTCTTGTCGCTGTCGTTCAGGGCGGCGAGCGCCGAACCCTTGACGACCGGAATGTCATCGCCCGGGAAGTCGTAGGACGACAGGAGTTCGCGTACTTCCATCTCGACGAGTTCGAGAAGCTCGGCGTCGTCGACCTGGTCGACCTTGTTGAGGAACACGACGATAGCCGGAACGCCAACCTGGCGGGCCAGCAGGATGTGCTCGCGCGTCTGCGGCATCGGGCCGTCGGCGGCCGAGCAGACCAGGATCGCGCCGTCCATCTGGGCAGCACCCGTGATCATGTTCTTGACGTAGTCGGCGTGGCCGGGGCAGTCGACGTGCGCGTAGTGGCGGCCGTCGGTTTCGTATTCGACGTGCGCCGTCGAGATGGTGATGCCGCGGGCCTTTTCTTCCGGGGCGGCGTCGATCTGGTCATACGCCTTGAACTCGCCGAAGTACTTGGTGATCGCTGCGGTCAGCGAGGTCTTGCCGTGGTCGACGTGACCGATCGTGCCGATGTTGACGTGGGGCTTTGTGCGTTCGAACTTGCTCTTTGCCACTGAAGGACTCCTTGCGTTTCTGGATGGCTGTGCATTCCTGTTACGCAAGGATTCGATGTTCGTCAACAGGATTCATCTGGGGGTTGCTCCATTTGAATCCTGTTGACGATTTGTGACGCGGTGCCTCAGTTGCCGAGCGTCGTCGTGATCGTCTGGCTCGTGCTCGTGCCGCTCGAGAAACGCCCCGACTCCGTCCAGTCGGTGCCGTTGTCCGACCAGGAGAACACGCCCGTGACCCTCGTGTCGAAGCCTGTTTTGGTGGAGGTGATCGCCTTGCTGAGCGCTACGGGCTTATCAAACGTGAACGTCAGGGTGACAGGGGCGGAAGTTGCCGTCGCAGGATTGTCATCGATCATGGCGGGAGTGCTGGAAGGCCTGGCGGCAGCCATTGCGTTTGCGTTTCCGGCATAGAGGTTCATTTCATAGACTTCGCCGACGTAATTCGAGTTCTTCGACGTCTGGAAGCGCCAGTGGCGGTGTCCCGTGTCTCCCGGGGCGACAGTGATCGTGATGTTCTGCTGCGCAGTCTGGAACTGATCAGCATACGTCAGAACCACATCGTACGTTCCGGTGACAGATGGCGTACCGCTGATGACCCCGGTGGCTGAGTCGAAGGAGAGGCCTGCCGGGAGCTCGCCGGATAGCGTCAGGGCTCCATCGCTGAGGGGGTTGGCAAGCCGCGGCGTGCGCGATGTGTAGGCCGCTCCTTCGATGGCGAGGAAGCTGTCCATGAAGAGGCTCAGATCGAGCTTCGTGAAGGTGACGTTGTACGTGAAGGTGCGGATGGTGATGCCGTCATAGCTCTCCCTCACCGTCACGACGTTGGTTCCGCTCGCGGTGATGTAGCCGCCGATGGCGCCCGTGTCGGGATCGATCGTCAGGTTCTGGCCGCCTGTCGCCTTTGTGGTGAACGCAAATGACACGTCCTTGGTCTTCGTGCCGAGTGATGGCGCTGGGGCGGATATGGCGACCGCGGCGTTTGGTCGGGACGAGAACGCGACCGCGGGATAGGTGAGGTTCGGGTTCGACACGAAGACGAAATCTAGCGACGGGGTGTCGCTGTAGAGGCCGTCCAGGTCTGTCACGCGCAGCTTTATTCCCTTGTAGACCCCGATCTCCGCGTTTGTGGCAGGCGCCTTGGCGAGTATGTACGAGCCTTGCGCATTCGTGGTGATCGAAATGCCCGGCGGGAGGGGGGCGGAGTCGGGCGCGAGCGTGACCACGTCGCCTGCCTTCTTGTTCGTGTAGATCGGCGGAATGGTCGCCGAGGACGTTGCGTAGTAGAAGGGTGCCGGTGTCAGTGCGATGCCCGGCGGAATGCCGTTGTTGGCGACGACAAAGCTGATCTGCGCCGTCCCGGTTGCGCCGAGGCCGTCGGTGTTTGTAAGCGTGCCGCCGAATGTTCCCATCTGCGTCGGAGTGCCGGTGAATTGGGCGGCACCCGCGTTGAAGACTATTCCGGAGGGAAGCGTGCCTTCGTACTTCCAGGTTCCGTTGCCGATGACGTTCGAGGCCGTGGCCTTGACGTTGGTCATCGCCGCGTTGACGGCCAGGTCCACGCGCGTCGGAAGATCGACGACCGTTTCGGGAATGACCTTTATGTTGACCGGCTTGGATGTCACACGATCCGATCCGTCCGTGATGTGGATGTTCGGCGTGAAGTCCATGAGCTGCGACGCCGATCCCGTGATGATGCCGGTTGCGGAATCGATCGTCAGGCCGTACTGGGCGAGCGTGTCGTCGGCCCAGAGGAACACGTCGCCGACCTGGTTCGACCAGGTCGGCGACGTCGTGATGATCGGGCGTCCCACCTTCGTGATGAAGTTCGTCACGTTTAGATTGATTGGGTTTCCATTTGTCGAAACCACGAGGGAGAACGTCTTCGTCACCGTGCCCCCGGCCGTGTCGGTCGCCGTCACGGTGATGCCGGAGAACGTTCCGACGACGGTTGCACGGCCCGAGAATACGCCTTTGGTCGCGTCGAAGGCGATGCCTGCTGGCAGGTTGCCTGTCTGCGTGAAGCTGACCTTTCCTACCGCATTCGATATTGGAAGCGTCAGCTTGTAGCTCATGTTGGCGTAGACCGCATACGAGGACGCGGTGTTCATCGCCAGCGGCAGGCGGTCGGTGACCGTCAGCGTGAATGGGGCGGTCTGGGCCGAGGTCCCTGAGGAATCCGTCACCTTGATCACGATGTTGGCGGCAGTCTCCTTGGTTGTGGGGGTTCCGGTGATGGCGCCGGATTTCGGATCGAGGCGCAGGCCTTGCGGCAGCGTTCCCGACACGACCTCGTAGTAGGCGGATCCGATCGTGTTGGCGGCGACCGCCTTCGTGGCAATGGGTGAATACTGGTTGAAGCTGAGTGTCGCGGGGCGGGCGATGGAAAGCGCGCCTACCGCGGTGAACCGGAGTGTCGTGGTCGCCGAGCGGCCGAAGTCGTCCCTGACCGTCACCTCGGCGTTGAACTTGCCGGTGTCGGGGAACGAGCCGGACACCGATCCGTCGACGCTGTTGAGGGCAAGTCCATGTGGCATGGGCCCGCCGTCTGCGGTCGTGAAGGTGACGGGTTTCGTCACGTTGGTGACGCCAGGGGTCTTCAGGAAGGATTCACCTGCACGCACCGTGTAGTAGATGGACGATGCAAGGCCAACTCCCCCCTGGCGAGAGACGCCGATCTCGAACGGGCCGTAGCTCCCCGCGAAGTCGCTTCCTTCTTCGTCCGTCGCGGTTACGACTATGCCTGGAAAGCGTCCGTCGACCTTGGGATTGCCTGTGAAATATCCCGTTTTCTCGTCGAGGCGCAGACCTTCCGGGAGGTTGCCGCTCACGGAATAGGTCGCCGCGCCGATCACGTTCCTGGCGGACGGCTTGCGCGGGAGCGTCGAGGTGGAGTTCAGGAAGACCGGATTGGCTAAGTCGTATGTCAGCTCCACGGGGAGCCGGCTCGAGACTCTGATGTCGGCGGGAAGCTGAACCGCTGTTCCGGCGCCGTCGGTGACTGACAGGACTATGCCGCCTGTCTGGTTCTCGATGACGGGAGTGCCTGAAATCACGCCATCGTCGTACGCAAGCCCGGTCGGAAGGCTGCCCTGGAAGCTGTAGGTGATTGGTTCGATGCCGTTCGTGACGTGGGCTCCGATCGAGGCCTGGGATCCACGGGGCAGGCTGAAGGTCGATGTGCTCGCCATGCGCATCATCGCCAGGGCAGAGATGCGCGCGGATGTGCCCGAAAGCGTGGCGGTCATGGGTTCCAGGATGTTGAGCGTGAACAGGCCGGACAGGGTGCGATGCCCCTCGTCCGTGAGCGCCATCGGGAAGTTTAGCGCGCCGACATCATTGATTGTGCCTACAAGCTTGTCGCCGACGACCGCGACGCCTTCCGGCAGATCCAGCAGATCGTAGGTGACCGTTCCAAACGCGTTTGCGGGACGCGGCAGGAGTAGCGAGAAGGGAACTCCTACCGTCCATGTGGCCGTCGCGTCCGCCTGTCGAAGATCTTCGAGATTCGTCGGCGCCACGATGGTGATCGCGAATACGGGACTCAGGGCCGAATAGCCCTCCCCGTCGGTCGCCTTGATCTGCAGTCCGCCATACGACCCCTCCGGCTCGTCGGTGCTGCCGACGATCTGACCTTCGCGGCTCAGGGAGAGTCCTGACGGCAACTGGCCTGCCACGAGTTCGTAGCTCACGCTGTCAAAGGCGTTGGTCGCCGTGGCCACCTGGACGTTGTTGTCCACGAAGCGTTCGACGTTGGTGGCGTTGATGGATATCTCGACGTCCGGGCGATCCAGGACCTCGATCGAGAATGTGTTCGATGACGCGCTTGTGCCGCTTTCGTCCGTCACGCGGACGCGGATGCCGGGCGATGTTCCGATTTCCCGGGGCTCGCCGAAGATCATGCCCGTAACTGGCATCAGGGAGAGGCCTTGCGGCAACTGTCCGGCCTCGAGCGCGAACTTAGGCTCTCCGATGACGCTTTGGTCGGCGACCGACGGGGTGGTGCTTGCTGCGACACGCCGATAGACCGTCACGACGTTGTCGTAGGAGAGCGAAAGCGGATTGTAGACGGAGATCGGCTGCGTCACGACGCTCTCGCGGCCGTCGCCGTTCGTGAACTGGAAGGGAACCGTGTAGTCGCCGGCGGTCGCGACGGCACCGGAGACCTTCGCGGCCGCATAGTCGACGCTGAGTGCGGGATCGACAGTGGCGCCTTCCGCCAGCGAGAAGCTTGCCGGCGCTATGACGCCCCTTACGAACGACGGGCCGTCCGTGATGAAGGATTCATTGGTGCGGACGGCCTTGGGTGCGAACGACACGACGACCTGTTCCGGGTGGATATTGAAGGAGAACGGCCTCGTCTCTCCGTAGCCGTTGTCGGAAGTAGAGACGGATATGACTATGCCGTCCCGCGTCTCCTCTCTTGTGGGCGTGCCCGAAATCACCCCCGTCTCGGGATCGAGATGGAGTCCGTCAGGGAGCTGTCCGGCGATCACCTGCCAGTTCATGCTGCCGGAGAGGTCGTCGCCGACGATCCTTCTGGCGTATTCGGAGCCCACCGTCCCCTGCTGGTCGTTCATGCTGGCGATGTCGACGTCAGGAGCGTAGGTCGAGAGAGTGAAGACGTTCGACTTGCCTCTGGTGCCGTCGATGTCGAAAGCCTCGATCTGGAAGCGCAGCGCCGTGTTGAACGTCCGGATGTAGCCGCGGATCTCGCCCTCGGACGTGAACCGCAGCGAGGACGGCATGCCGTCAAGTGCGGTCAGCCGGTACTTGAGATCGCCGAGGGTGTGCTGAACCCTTCCGTAGACGTCGAACTGCTCGTCCGGATGCTGGTGCCTGTCGGCTATCGGGTTGAATGTCGGGCCGTCCTGTACGATCAGATCGCCTGCGGCGAAGGCTATCTCCTTGCCCAGGTAGTCGTAGCCGATGAACGCCACGCTCGTGTCGTGGGGAGTGGACGGCGTGCCGACGAGGCTCAGGCCCTCGGCCTTGAAGTCATCAGGAAGCGGGACAAGCGATTCCCAGCGTGCCACGGGCTTCGTGGACGCAATCTCCCGATGCATATACTTGCCGGTGTGGCCGAAGAAGACAAGCTTTTGGGGAACCCCGACCGGGTTGTGAAAGCGGAACGTGATGTCGGCGCGGGCGATGGCTTTGCCCGAAATGTCGTAGCCGATGAGGATCGCATTGCGCTGCGCCGTTGTTCCCGATGCGACGCCCGAAATCACTCCGGTGTCCCGATCGAGTTCCAGGCCGGGCTGAAAGGCTCCCTTTGACCGTCTCCACTCCACGACATCCTTGGTCGCGACCGGAATGACCTTGGAGAACTCGTAGCCGACGGCTCCGGTGAAGTACACGGTGATGTCGTTGCCGATGCCATAGCCAGGATCCACGGTGCCGGGTTCTTCAGGCGTGACCGAGATGTCGGAGATCGGAAGATTGTGTCGGAAGACAAAAGTGTCGGCACGGACCGGAATTGCGGAAGTCGCGATTATTGAAGCGGCCAGAGAGACATTGGTCAGGATTCGGAACACATCCACCCCCAGGGAGTTAGCAAAGGCACTATCATATAGCGACCGGCGGATGAATTCCTCCCACTGGTATACCTGGGTGAATTGCATTTTCTGGTGAATCTTCAGGCCTACGCTAGCAGGATTTCAATGAGTCCTTGAGCGCGAAGACCGGATTGAGTCGAGAGTGGGATTCGTGTAAAGTTGACAATAGGTTTCGTATTGTGAAAGGAGCCGCGATGCGTGGAAGTGGGGATATCGGCATGAGCGATGAGAGGTACAGGGCCGCCGCGGCGTTCCTGTTGTCAATTCCGCTCTACGCTGCATTGTTCTCGGTGTCGTGGATGGCGTTCGACTTTTTGAAAGCGGCGGCCCTGATGGCCCTGTTTCTCGTCGTCAGGGGGAACCGTGCTGTGTCGGCCCTCACCGCACGGTGGGTTCGGAATATGCCGAAGCCCGAAGTCGATCCCGATGTCCGGCGTGGTCGCGCGAAGAACGCCGGGAACCCCCACAAGATGCTGGTGATCGAGCACGATCCGAACGAGTTCAAGCGCTCGTACCGCTGACGGCTGTCAGACGATGGTGGCGGCCCTGACCTTGCGCATCTTGTCGGGGTCGAAGGTGTGGAAGTCCTTCGAAATTCCCGTCGAGACAAAGATCCAGTCCACGAAGAGGGAGATGTCGGCGGCGTTCTCGGGCGTTACTCCGCTCGCGACTGCCAGATCCACGTTCGGAACCCTGTGACGCATCGTGCGCAGCTTCTGCAGATCCGGAGCGATGCCGGTTGCCGGGCCGCTCGTGGTAGGAACCCAGCCGAATCCTGCTGCCTTCGATGCCGCGAGCGCCGCATGGTCGTCGCTCGGCTCGGGATGCTGGGTCTTGAATGCCACCGACCCGAAGAAGAGGTAGTTGTGGTAGCTTCTCCTCGCTCTCGAGAAGGCCTCGTTGAAGACCTCGGTCACGGGCGTGCAGCCCTCCGACGACACGCCGGGATTGTCGACCCAGCTTCCGTCAAGGCCGAGTGCGGTGTCGCGCGGGACGATCAGCTCCGGCGGCGTGGTCAGGCGGTTGGCGATGACCTTGAGGTCAGGGAAGGCCCGCTTGATGCGGACCGCCGGCCGGTCGATGAGCTCGTCCAGTCCCTGCATGTGGATCAGGGATACGCCATCGAATCCCGCAGCGTCGGCCATGCGCGCATTATCGAGAGACAGTTCGTCGTTGTGGTGGTGGATGACGGCGATGAGCTTTGTTCTCAGGCTGTTGTAGGGCATCGGGTCTCCTTGGCATCGCATCGGTGTACTTACCGCTTGCGAGGCGGTGTGTTAGGAATAGGCTACTTCGAGATGCAGAGGAAATGCCATGGGTACGAGAGCGGATTTCTATATTGGTCGCGGCGAGGGCATGGAGTGGGTCGGTTCGATCGCCTGGGACGGATATCCCCATGGTCTGGTCGGGAAGAACATTCTCGACGCCACCAGCGAGGAGGACTTCCGTTCGGGGCTTGCCGAGATGGCCTCGGGCCGCTCGGACTTCACTACGCCGGACAAGGGCTGGCCGTGGCCATGGGCGGACAGCTTCACCACTGACTTCGCCTATGCCTTCGACGGGGACAGGCTGTATGTGTCGCGCGAGACCGACGACCACAGCGACTGGGTGGAGGCGTCGCACTTCGAACGGGAGGAAGGCAGGGATCGGGAGATCATGCAGGCGCTTCCGTCGTGCGGTCCGCTCGCCTATCCCGACATGTCCGAGATCCAGAACGTCGATTTCGGCGCGCGTTCGGGGCTGATGATCCTCAGGGGCTGACCCTCTGCTGGAGCCGGCCGCCGGGTCGGGTGACAATGGTCCGCGGGCATAACGGATGGACGTGACCATGCAGCAGACTGAAAAGGTGATCATCGCCTGCTACCTTCTCGAAGCCGGACTGGACGGAAAGTCCATAGCGGCCTTCGTTCAGGCCCTCGAGGATGGAATCGTGGACGGGGAGGCCGATGCTATCCGGATGCGCGACGAGTTCCGCCTGAGGCCGTCGGCGGGCCTTCCGAGCGGAGAACTAGGGGAGATCGTCGCAACCATGGTGTTGCTCGGCGACCTGCAGAACCGTGAGAGCCGCCTAGAGACAATATCCGAGGAGCTGAGGCTGCTTCAGTCCCTGACATCCGCGGATTATCCGAAACACGAGCTTGCGGCTCGCGTGGCCGTCAGGCGGATTGCAGAGATCATTCGGATCCAGCCCGTCGGCGCATGATCCTTGCTTGCCCTGACCTCACTATGATCGACAACGATGGGAGGCGGACATGAGCAGGCTCACTGATTTCTTCAACACTCCACAGGGTGCGGCGACAGGTCGGGCGATCACAAAGGTGTTCAGCGGCGCGGCCGTCGTTGCCGCGATGTCCGCCGCCCTGCCCGCTCCGTCCGCAGTCGCCTCTCCGCTGGCATCGGCCATCAGGATCCCGCAGTATTCGGCTCCGCAGGTGAACTATCAGGACGTGATGGCCTTTAATCTCAAGCTACAGCCGCTGAAGGAGCAGAAGGCGGCCTACGAGGAGATGATCCTCGGATACGGCGACCTGCTCCAGCAGCTCCGGGACACGACCTACGAGCCGGGCGAGATCTCGCCGAGGGAGCAGATCGAGATCTACCGCGAGGCGATCATCGGCTGGATCGAAGACTCCCGGCAGGCCCTGCGCGACGCCGAGAAGGAAGAGGAGGAGGCGAAGATCGTCGGCGCCTCCGCGAAGACGAGGCACGGCAGCGATGCAAGGATCTTCGAGGACGCGTACCGGAAGGTTGCCGAGCGCAACACGGAGCTTCGCGAGGCCATCGAGAGGATGACGGCCAGCCTCAACGTCATCACGATCTACGGCGAAGCCGGGGTGGATGACGTGCGTGAGGCGTTCAAGTCCTATCGCGACTTCGAAAGTGAACTGGTCGCCCTGAAGGTTGCGGAACCGGAGGAGCACCCAGCGGAGACACTGGCTTCGTCCCCGCCTCCGTGATCATCCGTCAGGCTGCTTCAGCCTGATAGGGCGTCATGGGATCGAGAATCCTGAGCTCGATCATGTCCTCGGCGCGGTAGACCGGGTGGCTGTAGCCTGGGAAGTGCAGGATCCGGTACCTTTCGACCTCGATCTCCTGAAGCTCGTAGCCGAGGCCTACCATTTCGACCATGTCCTGGCGGCTGAACCAGAAGCCGAGATCACGAAGGTTTTCCGCCGTGCTGATCCATCTGCCGCCGTCGGCCCTGAAGATCGGGTGTGGCCCCATGGGGAGGGCTGCGGCGCTCCCCTCCGCAAGAGTATGGATGATGCCGGTCTCGCGGCCTTCTCCATCGTACCAGAGGCCCTGCCCTCCGTCGCGGCGGCCGGCCCGGTAGAGGCAGGCGCGCCGCTCGACGATTTCGACTGTCACTTCGAGTATGTCATTCTCCATGGTCGTGTCCTCAGGCGTGGATGTGCGGAAGGAAAGTCCGCAGGATGGCGTAGTGGTCGAGGAACGCAGTCTCATGGCCCCAGTCGGCGATGTTGCGCCACTTGACCTCGCGGGCGTCGCTTTTCGGCTGGATGGCGAGCTGGTGGATCGGGAAGTCCTCCGGCAGCGCGTAGTGGTATGCGTGCGAGAAGTAGTGGCCGCGAGGGTCGCGGTGGGTCGCGCCGAACTGGTCGTACATCCGGAAATGGCTCTTCAATTCCGCCTCGAAGCCGGGGTTGAGATCCAGGATCTGCGTTTCCTCGTTCAGCTCACGGAGACCGCATTCGCGCAGCGTTTCGCCGTATTCATGCATGCCGCCGGGGAATGCCTCGGTGCCGTAGCCGACTCCGCCGTCGCGGGTCACGAGCAGAACCTTGTCGCCGCTGGTGATGATCGCGTCGGCTGCATGGTACGGGCCGATGCCGTAGTCCTTGATGTTTTTGTCGATCGCCTCGCGTTCGCGCACCACGTACACGAATTCGTCGGTGTGCATGAAGCCGTGCAGGTATTCGATGACCCGTGGGCTGAGACCGAATTCCGAGGTTTGCGGCACGCGCTGGAAATAGGCTTCGCGGATGTGGCAGGCGCTGAGAAGCGCGAACTGCTTGCCGACCTGGATCGAGCCCCATTCGGGGAAGCGCTTGAGGTAGTAGCTCGACGAATCCTTGCCGAATCCCGCGAGTGCGATCTTGTAGTCGCTATGGTCGTGATGAGCCTTGCCCTCGGTGACGAGATGTTCGGTGATGGCGTCGTTGACGACCTTCTTGGTGTTGGCGATCCAGCCCGCTTCGTCGTAGACATAGTCCGGCAGCGGCTTGATGATCATGCGCTTCGTGCTGATCTCGTGCTTGTAGAGCAGATCGAGGAGTTCGGCGACTTCCGGAAAGCTGAAGGCCGAGTTTGCATAGCTGCGCGGGCGGTTGGCCGATCCGACGAGCACGATCAGGCACTTGGCACGCTTCAGGGCCTCGTTGATGATGAACTCGTGGGCGCGGTGCGGCGGACGCATGCGGCCGATGAATACTGCGAAGTCGGTCTCGTAGGTGCTGGTCATTCCGTTGGCTCTTTCTCTCTCGGGAAGGATTCGTCTTCCCTTCTTGAGATTGAGCCTAGACCCGCTTCTGGTAATTCGCAATACACAAATTTGCATTGTGCGAATTAATATTCCGAGTGTTCATCTTCCGACTGAAGCGGCCCGCCGGAGTGTCAGGGCTGGGCGTCGGGAGCGGGTTCCTCACTCTCGCGATCCCATTCGGCGGTGTCATAGCGGGCATCGCGCTCGCCACTCATGTCGGGTTCGCCCAGCCTGACGGAGAGCGCCTCGGAAGCGCGCTCCAGTTCCTTGTAGAGCGGCGTTTCCGGGACATCGCCCTCGCTGCACTGGTAGATCAGGCAATTCGTTGATTTCAGCAACTGGTAGGGGTCGCTCGAGGGCCTGGGATCGGCATATGCTGCGATGGCGCCTTCGTAGTCCTTCGGATTGGCGTCATACCGATGCTGCAGGGCCAGGACGTTCAAGTTCCAGAGATCGCGCGCCAGCCCGTCGCGGGCGATGCCGCATTCGTTCATGCACTGCACCGCATCGGCGATGGTCTTGTCTGTCACGAAAAATGCGCTCATATCGTCTCTCCGGTTCTGAATTCTGGATGCCTGCTGATCAGTCTGCCTGCCGTGGACGCAATATCAAAGCGCATGGGAGCGCGGGTTTCTTCTGCGTTAGCGCTGCGCGACCAGTCCCGGATATCCGGCTGCATCGGCGATGGATCGGATGAGGACGCTTGCGCCCTGTCTCTCGAATATAACGAGATATTCGTCGTCAACGGCAAAGAACACATTTGCGTATCCATCGATCAGACGGGCATCGGGAAGTTCAACGATGCTGCGAACCTTCTTCTCGATTTCCTCAAGGGATGTGTCGGGCGTTCCATCGTTCAGGGACACCATCATGTTCCGCGCAGTGTGCGAGAAGGAGAGCGTTTGTTCAGACATGGTGCCGAGACCTGTGTTCGAGGTGGATGATGCCAATGCAGACCGCCGGGAGGTGTGCTCAAGGCACGCCTGTCCAGCGGTCTGCATTCTGGGGACATTCACCATCGTTGCACCAGCAGATCGTGGATGACAACCTGGATCAGCCCGGCAGCGCAGGTGCCAGACCGAGCGATGTCACATATTCCGCCGGGTCGATGTTCTCTTCGTCGTGGATGCTGCGCGCGCCGATCTCATGGCGCTGAACCTCCATTCCCCATGCATCGGAAAGGTCTCCCGACCGCAGTGTCCTGAGGGCCTCGACATCCTGTTCGATCATCAGGCGCGCGTACGGCAGGAACCCGGTTCGCAGGGCGGCCTCGCCGAACTCGAGCGTTCCGGTCGACAGGTCGTAGGAATAGGCAAGCCCCTGCTCCGGTCGTCCCCGCAGGATCGCAGCGACAAGCTCGTCTTCGTTGGGGCGCTTCTGCTGCTCCGAGGTGTATTCGGCCAGCATCTGGAAGGCGTGGCTGTCCGCGCGATCATCGAGATCCGCCTCCGCCCATCCCTCGAAGTCGTGATACCAGGACTGCGCGACATAGGCGTCGATCGATCTGTAGCCGGCTTCCCCGCGGTTCAGGACGAGCACGAACGCGTTCTGTTCGTTGAGATCGATGTTGTCATGGACGACAACGTCCTTCTCTTCCGTCGAGACCGCGTAGACGTGCCTGTCGGTGTCGCCGTACGCGAGGATGGTGCCGTTGCCGAGCTTGAATTCGGACGACAGCGAGATGATCTCACCGAGTTCCGGAAGCTGCGCCACGATGTCGGTCTCGAAGGCGAGCGCGGCGGCCGAAGCGAACATGGGCAGGAGCTGTCCGTCACGCGCGAGTTCGAGGTGTTTCATGGCGTCGAAGTCGACCCTTCCTGCGGCGGAGATGTCGAGCACCGATGCGATCCGCTCCAGGAGATCCACCCGCTGGCAGGCGGGTGGGGCGAACCCCTTCCCGGTGCCATACCCTTCATCCCTGCCATCGAAGGCCACGAGCCTGATCCGTCCGATAGTGGCGTTGTTGTCTTCGTCGGCTCCGCCATACGGATGGCCGCTGCGCGCGAAGTCCTCGGCCAGCGGGATCATCTCACGGAGTGTCGATCCGGCTTTCAGCATCGCATCGCGCTTATCAAGCTTGTCCGGATCGAGACGGCCATAGCAGGACTCGATATTGATCTCGGTCGTCCTCATGTCGTCTTTCTTCTCGCCCTTCCAGGTGATGACCACGCCCTCGCCGTCGTCGAAGGCTATCCGAAGCCCTGCTCCGTCGTCGGTGCGGTGTGCCGAGAGGACGGCATCGCCTTCTCTCGATGGTCCCTCTGCCAGACGTTTTTCGTGCTGGCTTGCAATGGTCGGAAGCGACACGGTCACGATCGCCGACAGCGCATTGCGATAGAATTCCGAGAAGAATGCCGAGGAGACGTACGCCACCTGCTCGTCGTCGTAGGCGGCCGCCGCCTCCAGATCGCTCTTGAGGAATTCCCGTGCTGCTGCGCTCGTTGCCGACATGATCTTCTCCTGCTTGTCTGTCGTCCAAGCTTGCACGTCGCGCGGCAATCTCAAAGTGCTGCCTCGGCCGCGTTGCGTCTTGCGGCGCGGCGGCGGAACAATGGGTTAAAAGGAGCTGCATCATGGTCGATTTCTCGAAATTCCTCTCCCCTGAAACCCTTGCCCGCGGCAAGGCCGAGCGCGAGGAGCTTGTCAGGATGTGGCGGCTGTCCGACCGCTTCCTGGCGGCGGATCTCCTGCGGAAGGTCCGCGAGGCGCGCTCCATGTACCCGAAGGTGCTGGACCTCGACCCCAACGGGTGGTCCACCTACGAGAAGACTTTCGCATGGGACGTTGTGCCGGAGATCGCGGCGCGGCTTGGGGAGACGGCCTTCCAGCCGAACGAGCGCAAGACGGAGGTGCGTCAGTGCAGCGACGTCGAGCTGCGTGAATGGCTTGGTCTCAGCCTCAAACACATGGGCATGATCAGGGACGCGTGGGTCGAAAAGGATCCGCTGATCAATCCATGGCTGATGCTCACCCACAGCGTTCCGAACGGCAATCCGGTGCTGTTTGCGATGGACAGGATATCTCCCCCCACACTGGAAAGTCAGGACTGGGGCGCGACGCATGTCCGCGAGATCGCCCGCAACCGGGGATTCGGAGACGTGTCGGCATGGTCGCCGATGCTCCAGAACTACGAAAAGGGCCGTGCGACATGGATTCCGCAGGATTCGGCTGACGACGAACCCGGCCTGTCGCTCGCGCGGTAGTGGTCGGCAGGGGCGGTTGCTCCTGCCGCGATATGTCAGGCTGCCTGGCGCTGGGCTGCGTTGCGGCGGGCGATCTCCTTGAGCTGTTCGACTGTCATGCCCATGGCCGCGGATGCGATGCCGTAGTGCGCCTCGCGCATGTCGTTCGTCTGGAAGGCGACGCCGTCGGAACCCTTGGAGAGATCGAAGCCGCGGAATGCCTTCTTGTCATCGATCAGCATGTGCAGGCTGTAGAAGACCTGCGAGAAGTCCTTGTTCTTGATCTGGTAGACCCCGCCCCTGCCCGACGTGTTGATCTCGGCGTCGAAGTTCCCGATGAAGAACTGCTGCACCTGGTTGAGGCCATCCTTGTTGCGGCCGCCCCAGACCTCGCCGAGCTTGCACGAACCGAGCCACGGAGCGATGTCCTTGGTTATGAGCGACGGGTGCAGGTGCTTCTTCATCTTGTGGTTCGCGGGCAGCTTGCCGGCGAACATGGCGAAGTTCTCGTCGCCCAGGATGCCGAGGTTCGAAAGCGTGATGGTCGCGATCTCCGTCGCCGCCATCCTCGCGATGTCGATGGGACGGAGCTTGGGCTTGACAATGCGGTCGCCTGCCTGGTTGTCCTCGCCGAAGAACCACTTCGAGTACTTGGTGGCTCCGACCGCCTTGTCCTGCGCTTCCGCCGCGCGAAGACGTGCCTGTGCCGCGATGTCGGTGACATTTGCGCCGAAGCGCGCGTTGTAGTCGAGGTTCAATGCCGCTGTCATTGTCGTGCTCTCGGTTTCTGCCTGTTTCTTCTGCTGGTTGGAGCTGGTTCTGCTTGCGGCCCGGCTATCCGGCCCTGCTGCGCTTGACGCTGTTGTTTTCCGTCCGGTCGATCTCCATGAGCTGTTCGATGCTCATGCCGGTGCTTATCGATGCGATGGCGTAGATTGCCTTGCCGAGATCCTTGGTCTGGAAGTACTTGCCGTCGATGCCGCGGTCATGGTCGAACCGCTTGCGGCGACCGGCCTTGTCGATGACGACTCCGACCCCGAAGAACATGCCGCCCTTACGGTCGGTCGGCGTGTAGAAGGTGCGGGTCGTGGTGCTGAGATGTGCGTCGAAGTTGGTGACGTAGAATTCTGCCGCCTGGAATTCATCGAAGTGGCGGCCGAGGATGACCCGCCCGACGCGGCAGACCCCGTGCATGGGATTGTGGTCGAGTGCCTTGGCTTCGATGGCCTTGCGCAGTCGGCTGCCTTCGGGCATCCGGCTCGATACGGCCGTATAGGTCTGGATGCCCGCCTTCTCCATGATGGTGCGGGTGAGTTCCCGGGTCGCCTCGTTGATGTCAACGACCTTCGGCTCCTCCTGCCTCCGGATAACGGCGGGCGAGGCTATCGGCTGGCCTTCGAACCAGTCGACATAGCGCGGCTGCACCGCCTCGACGGCGGTCGATGGCTGAGAGCGGTTGCGAAGGTCTCGTATCGAGGCCTCGAATCCTCTGTTCTGCGTACGCTCGTTCATTCTGCCCTCCTGGGGCTGGGGTGCGGTTTCACCCTTGTCAACAATTAGATAAACGAGCAACCCTTCCTGGATCGATAACGGAAAAGATAAAATTTTATGGATCTGCGGTATTTCAGGCATCCGGAAGCATTCGCATCGAGGATTCGATCGGATTGTCTCCGGGTGAATGTCAACATTTGTGGCGAACAGTCAGCGGCAGGAGTCCGAGAAGACCGCGAAGACGTTCTCGTTGAAGGCCTTCTGCCTGTTGTCCCTGCAGAGCTGCCAGAGCAGGTCGACGCGCGTGTATGGAAGGAAGCGCGGGGAGAGAGGCGAGAACTGCGGTGACGACGCCTTGGCCCTGGTCTCGGCCGACTTGCCGTCGTCGGCGCAGATGATGAAGCTGGTGCCGCCCTGCCCTCCGTTGGCGTAGACGCCGCCCATGTTGTGCCGGAAGGTGTTCATGCGCGTCAGGCCGGGAAGGATGCCGGTGGAATGCTCGACCTCGATGACGGCCGGAATGAAGCCGTCGTCGCGCACGAACATCACGTCCAGATGCCGTGCCGCCTTCTGGGCGGCGGGGTATGCCTGGAGAATCGGTATCTTTGAAAGGTGCTGGATCGCGGACGGATGGCTTGAGAGCTTCCGTCGCCCGAGCTTGATGTTGTGGTCGTTTTCGGCAATCCATACCGACCAGTTCATGGCCGCGCCGATTTCGAACAGCTTCACCTGTAGCTGCTGGTGCGTCCGGAGGCTGTCGAAGTTGCCGGCCGGATGGGTGTGGCTGGTCAGTGTGAAGTTCTGGTGTGGGGCGGTCATGACGCCGAGGATGTCCTTCGCCTCGGTGATCACTCCCAGGTGGTGCGGCTGGTCCGGGTTCCAGTACAGATGCTTCCGCCGCTCGGCGATGCCGTTGAGATGCTTGCCGGGATAGCAGACAAAGAACTGCTCGGCGTGAGCGAGGATCGCCTCGAACACGGACCGGTTGTTGCCCGTGCCGTTGAGGATGGCGTCGATGCTGAATGCCTTGTGGGGTTCGATCTGCCCGGCGACACGTCTGATGATGTCCTCCGAGATCGTCTCCAGCCTGCAGGTGCGTGCGTGCTTTCCCTTCCGTCTCCGGATGTATGTGATCGGTCCGTAGGGGAGCGTCACGCTCCGCACGATGATCTCGGTGTCGTTGGCAGGATTAACGTAGCGCAGGCCCTCGTCCCGCGGAACCGTCGCGAGGTGCCGGACGAGCTCCGTCACCCCGATCGTGTCGTGCGCGGCCATGTCAGGCGGCCGCCGGGGTGATCCGGTTCAGGATGTCGGCGACTGCCTCGATCTCCGACAGCGGACGCAGGGGGCGGGCGCCGTCCGTCGTGATGATCTCCGATGCGCATGCGGCGCCGAGCTTCAGGCACTCCTCGGCGGGCAGGCCGCGGGCGTGGCCTACCAGAAAGCCTGCGGCGAAGGAGTCACCCGCCCCGACGAGGTCCACGATGCGGTCGACCGGGATTGCGGGCACGGCAGTGACCGTCTTGCCAGAGATGGACACCGCGCCTTCGGGGCCGAGGGTGACGACGGTCGTGAAATCGAAGCGGTCGCGGCAGATCGAGATTGCCCGCTCGGTGTCCTCGGCTTCGATGCCAAGCACTTCGAGCAATGCTGCGATCTCCTTCTCGTTGGCGATAAGAACGTCGACGTGCCCGCCCCTGCCGTCGTTGATCAGGGAGCGGAACGCCATCGAGTTCCTGCGCACGCAGTTCGCGTCCGAGAGGGTGAGTGCGACCAGAGTTCCGTTGGTGCTTGCGTCGTCCGCCGCTTTCTGGAGCGCTGCGGATGACTTCGGACTATCGAGGAGGTAGCCCTCGAGGAAGAGGATCTTCGACGCTGCGACAAGCTCCTCGGAGATGTCGGCGGCGCTCAGTTCCCGGCATGCGCCGAGGAAGGTGGACATCGTGCGTTCTCCGTCGGGAGTGACGACGGCGAGGCAGTTGGCCGTCGATACGCCTTCATGCAGCTCCCCGCCGCTGAAGTCGACCCCCGCCTCCCCCATTCCCTGGCGGAAGGCAAGGCCGAGATCGTCTTCAGCGACTTTGCCAATGTAGGCCGACGTGGCTCCGAGAGACGCGACGCATGCGGCGGTGTTGGCTGCGGATCCGCCGGGGGCCTGCATGGTACCGGCCAGCGTGCTGAGCATTGCCTTGGACTGAGCCTCGTCGACCAGCCGCATGGTCCCCTTGTCGAGCGCGTGGGTCGAGATGAAGTTTTCGCCCACGTGGGAGAGGATGTCGACGATCGCGTTGCCGATAGAGAGGATTTCGTATTCTCGGGCCACAATGAATCCTTTCCAAGGTTGTGTCAGCAGAAGTAGAGCATCCAGTTGACAGCTTGGCAACGAAGGATTCCTTTTCCAGTCCTGCTTCCTCCTTTCATTGCCGACATCTATCCTTGCGGGCAACCCAACGTGGAGTCCGCCAATGCCAGTGAAAGTCCAATACGACGAATTCAAGTTCTCGCAGGCCAAGTATATCAAGCCGGCCGATTTCACCCGCTACGACGTTGCTGCCAACGAATTCGTCAGAACGGCGAACAGACTCGTCCGAGAAATCGCCCGTGTCGGCTGGGACGTTCCAGGCATCGATGTGAACATCCGCTACTACGGCGGCGGACGGAACGTTTTCAAGCACTGCAGCGAGGTCATCTTCACCAAGTCTGCCGAAGATGGGACGTCCGAAAAGGTCGTCATCTCCTACTATAATCCTGTTGGCAAGACCGGGCGCTGGAACCATACGGCATCGGCATCCGGCGTTCAGTTCGGCGACGACAGGAAGAACAAACTGAGCCTCCACAGCGACGGCAGCGGCGATGGCTGGACGGATGTGAAGCGAGTCAAGGCCGTCGTCGGCCTTATTGAGGATGTGCTGGCGAAACTGGCTGTTCTTCCCTCCAAGGAAGGCCACGACATCGACCATCCGGAGGGCGATCTCAATCTTCGCGAGATCTGCACCGTTGAGCGCACTCCCGCGCCGGCCGATTTCCCCATGATTTATGCGAAGGTTCGCCAGGAGGACGTGTATCCCGCTCTGGGTCTGGGGGATAGATGGACCGATCCGGAATTTGCGGCCGACTCCGACTATCGCCTGAGGGGCAAGGAGTGCCGCTTCGCGAACACGAACGTCGGCCTGGAATGGGATGAAATCTCTGCCGAGGCGTGGGCGAGCTACCAGTTTGCGTCTCCAGACATCAACTCCTCGCCGGCGGGCCTAAGCATGCCGAACTCATCAGGCTTCTTCCCGGTCGAGATCAAGCTGCAGTACCTCGATGACGTCTTCGTCGCCGACATGGCTCCTTTCGAGAATTCGCGCGATGCGGCGGAGGCCGCCCACAAGGCAGCAGGAACGAACTGGGCCGAGGGCGAATTCACTGACTGCATCCGCAAGAGCCTTGTGACGTTCATCCCGGCGTCGGAATACAAGGGCGGATATGAGAAGCCCGTGTTCATGATCGGCCGCCAGCTCCACGAGGACGAGGCGCGCGGAATGGCTGGTCCGGTCTCCGTCGTCATCGAGGACGGGTTCACCGTCGCGAAGATGCACGACAACAAGTCCGGCCGCGACGTTATCCTCTACGAGGGCGGCACCGAGCTGTATCACAAGAAGCGCGCAGTCGATGACGCATGGAAGGTGGCGAGGATCTTCCACAAGGAGCCGTTGATTGCTCCGGAGATCGCCGAAGCGCTCGAGGCCCACCGCCAGAGGCTGCGCGAGGAATACAAGGACGACAAGACGATGCAGATGCTCATCGGCTGATCCGGTCAGAAGGCAAAGCAACACCGAAGAGGCGGGGGCGGACGAAGGGCCCGCCCTCTTCGGTTATCTGGGGGCGAAGCCCTTGTCGGTCAGTGCCTGACGCAAGACGAGGCCGGCATTCCACATCTGGTCCGCCTCCGTGCTGTCGCCTGCCCTGCGCGCGAAATCCTCCGGATGTGCTCGCTTGAGGAATTCGGCGAGCGCCCATGCTTGATCTTCATCGAATTCCGCCTCGATCCGCACCTTTTCCGCCATATCCTACCTGCCTCTGAAGGTTCGAGACCAGAGGTGTTCTCTTGCGCCTGACCGGAACCGGGCGAGATTTGCCTGCAGATCTTCGGCCTCCATCGCGGCGCGAAGCACGTCGTTGTCGGATGCGGCAGTGGCGATTCCGCCGGATATCGTCGTCTTGACCTCGAAGTTTCGGTAGCCGATCACCGTGGGGATGTCCGCGAAAGCAGTCTCGAGCAGTTGGTCGACGCTTGCCTCGCCGCCTGTGAGAACAACGGCAGCCGCATCGAAGCCGAAGTGATAGACGGAAGCTCCAAGCCTTTCGGGAAGCTTGGCCGTCTCCGAGCAGAAGTGTCTCAGCATTCCCTCCGCGCATTCGATCCCATGGATGCCGCATGTGCGCGCCAGCCCGTCGGGCGCGAAGACCGCGACCTGGAGGCGCGTGGTCGAGCTGGAGTGGCTCCGGCGGATGTCGGCGGCCGAACGCTCAAGAGCGGGAAAGGCTCCTCCGATCAGGCGGTGCGACAGCAATTCGATGTCCGATCCAAGCGGAAGGATCGTGACGGCGGAGGCATCTCTCAGGGGATCGATCGCCGCCAGCACCTCGCGCTGGTCCTCGTAGGCGTCGAACAGATCGACGTTCCGCTGCAAGTTGAGCCAGAGGTCGGTGCTGGTGCGCGTTGCCTTGGACAGCTTGAGGGCCATGGCCGGGGTCACCGTCCGCTTCCCGGAGACGATCTGGTTGACGCTGAAGCGGGAGGTGTCGATGGCGGAGGCCAGTTCCTCCTGTGTCAGGTCGAGATAGGCCAGCAGATCCCGGAGGTATTCTCCCGGCGTGATCGGACGGACGTTCCACTGGGCGACTTCGCTGATATCCGGCATGGCTTTCTCCTTCGGCCCGAATCCGTAGCCTGGCCCGGCGGCATCGTCAAATATGCGACGCATTACATTTGGTTGGGCGGATTCGCCGTTGAGTGAAGGATTCGTATTGACTTCGGTTGTTGAATTCCTTCTAGTCCTGCAACCTTGCTTCAAAGCAATCGAGGAACGAATCCATGAAAAGCCAGATCCGCGACGCGGTGTTCGAAACCAATTCCAGCTCTTCGCACTCGGTCACCGTGGCCGCGGAGGAGATGCGCGACTTCAACCTCGACAAGGAGACCATTCGCGAGGGCGTTCTCAAGGCGCAGGTATTCCCTGATGGTTACGGCTGGCAGTGGATCCGCTTCTACAAGCCCGAGAACGTTCTCGCGTATCTGCTCTACCAGGCTATGCCTATGGAGATGCGCCGCGACGATCCGGCGGTGGGCGTCGATCTTGCCGAAAAGGTCAAGGAATCCCCGCGTGCCCGTCACATCATTGAAACCGTCGAGAAGGCGACTGGCCTCCGCGTCGAGTATGTGTTTCCGGAAGTCGAGGGTTCGCACTTCTACGTCGACCACGAGAGCGGCGGCAACGGCATGGAGTTTGCAAGTGCGGGCCGCGAGGATGAACTCCTCCGTCTGATCTTCGGGCGAAACTCCTACATCGAGATGGGCAACGACAATTCGCAGGCTGGCGAATATATCCAGAGCGACATCGGCGACATCCTGTCCTGCCAGGAAAAGATGCTGGACGAGCCGATCGATGGCGAAGCGTCCTTCGAGGCTGACTTCTCCCTCGGCTGGGGCGAGACCGAATCCGAGCTGGTCGACGCGGACGGCGTGTCCCACAAGGGGGTGCTTTCGATGGGGTGGATGCACAGCATCCTGCATGACCTCCGCGGTGTTACCCTGACGGATGTTCATGTCGCCTACGCACCCGATCGCTTCGGCTCGCTGGGCAGGATGCGCGGCGCGGTCGCCGATCAGGCGCGGGAGACATTCTTCCGCTGGCTCAACGGAAAGAACAAGGTCGAGGAGTACCGGGATTATGGCGACGAAGGTCCGACCGATATCAGGCTGCTGCGCGACTTCAAGTTCGGCTACACCGAGATTGTCACCGAGCGCGGCAGGGGCGACTATGATGACCGCACGCGCATCACGCTGAAGGGCGTGGGTTCGCGCGCTCTGATCTGCAAGCTTGCATCGGATTTCGACGATCTGCTCGTGCAGTCCGAGGAGTATCGCAGCCGCGAGAAAAACAGGCCCTAAGGAGGCCGCATGCCGATGAAGACCCAGATCCGCGACCGCGTGTTCGAGACCAACTCGAGCTCATCCCATTCCGTGACCATCGACGGCGCGGAGCTGAAGGATTTCGGCCTCGACAAGGACACGCTCCGCGACGGCGTGATCCGCGTCGAGCTGCAGTCCGACGGGTACGGCTGGGAATGGCGCCGATATTACAGGCCCGAGAACAAGATCGCCTACCTGCTCCTGCAGTTGCAGGGCGGAAGCCTGCCGTCCGACTTTGACCTGCCGTATGACGAGGATCATTCGGAGCGGTTCCGCGGCGACGACCACCGCACGGACTACTTCCTGCGCACGATCGAGGAGGCGACGGGCTGCAAGGTCGTCGTAACGCGCGACGACGAGGATTTCCTCTATGGCTACACCATCGACCATGATTCCGTTGGCAAGGGACTGGAGCATCTCGGCGACGCCGACGACATCCTGAAGCTCGTGTTCGGACGGAACTCCTACGTCGAGACTGGGAACGACAACGATACCCCGCCGGAGAAGATCTGGTCGGACGACCGCGGCGAAGTGCAGTACTTCGAGCACATTCTGGTCGACGGAACGCCCGAAGGCACTCCGTTCACCCTGCGGGAGAACAACGGTGCCGGTTGGCACAAGAACTTCGAACTCAGGACCCCGGTTCACGGGTCCATGACGACGTCGGACGTGACATGGGCATTCCGTGAGAAGATGCGGGATCTCATCTCCGACGGCGACGTGGTCGTCGGCGGCTTCCATGTATCTGTTCCGTTCAACGCCGAGGGCACGAACCCCCAGGCCGCCGCCTTTGCCCGCCGCATCGCCTTCGAGAGCAACGTCGGTCTCTTCCGCGAGATGAAAAAGGCACGCCTTGTCAGGGACTTCGAAGTTCTCTTTGACATCGTGCCTTACATCCACGAGGAGGGTCGCGCTCGCAGCGTTCCCAGCATCTATGACTACATGCGCCAGGCGGAGGTGACGATCATGGCGACCTCCAGCGACGACACCATCGACCGCATCGTCGCGCTCATGGCGGATGCCGCGAGCTACGCACCGAAGAAGGAGCCATCCGCATGACGATCCAGATCCGCGGCTCGGTGTTCGAGACCAATTCGAGTTCCTCGCATTCCGTAACGGTGTCCTCCGAGGAGCTTGCCGACGACTACGGTATCCCGAAGGACGTCCTTCGATCCGGTGTGATCCGCGCGCACATTGCGGGTCACTACGGCTGGGAGTGGCACCGATACTACACGCCCGGCGGCAAGATCGCGTATCTCGCCACCCAGCTTGCGGGTGGCCTGGCCTACGGCGGATCTGGCAAGGATGTGACCGCGAAGATGCGCCAGAACACGCGCGTCGACCACATGCTGCAGATCATCGAGCGGCGCACTGGCTGTCGCGTCGAGATCATCGGGGCGAGTTCTGCGTCCGTCGATCATGACTCGATCGGCGTCGGGCTGGAGCTGCTTGGAGATGAGAACGAGTTCCTCAGGTTCGTCTTCGGCAAGCGGTCCTATGTCGAGACGGGCAATGACAATTCGTCGGCTCCCATGACCATCAGCACGGATCTCGGCGATGAATCCTACCTCGAGAACAGGTATGTGCAAGCCTCGGAAGTTGGTGGTCAGCGGTTCGAGATGACGCTGGATATGCGAGGCTCGAACGTATTCATGCATCCGGAGGGCGGTCAGCCGATCTATGCGAACGTCGATGATCAGGCGGATCTGAGCGCATTCGTGGCCGATCTCGATGGTCTGGTGATCGAGAAGGTCGGCGTTTGGTCGCAACGTCCGGATACTCTGCCCGAGGAGCACGCGGCAGATGACGTGCAGGAGTTTGTGCACGAATACCTCAATGAACTCACGGAGATACTGCCGTCCTTGAAGATTGTTCGCGAGGCCAGCATCGATAGCACGTTCGATGTCTCGACGAAGGATCTGGACCGATGGGATCGGCAACAGGCCGCCCATTTCACCCTCTTCGCCTCGGCCGAACCCGAGAAAGTCGCCCGGATGGCCGCCCTGCTCTCGCGGCACTCCGGGATGGCCCAGACACACCCATAGATTGGAAGCACACGATGACCACGCAGATCAGAAAACAGGTGTTCGAAACCAATTCGAGCTCGTCGCATTCACTCACCGTCTCCGGAGCCGAAGCGGAGGACTTCGGTCTCTCGCGGGAGGTCGTTCGATCCGGCATCATCCAGATTGAGTGCCATAACGACTTCGGCTGGACGTGGGAGGAGCATCACGGAACGACCGACAAGATCGCCTACATGCTGATGCAGTGCGATCCCAATGGTTTCAACGACGGCGTCGAAGACGGCGAGGACATCATCCCGATCCTCGTTGAGCGCAACGATAACGCACGCTGGCTCGTGGACGTGATCCAGCGTGCCACGGGATGCACGCTCGAGTTCAGGCCTGGAAGCTGGGCCGGCATCGACCATCAGTCGCATGGCGAGGGATCGGAGCTGTTCTCGGATGAGAGCGAGATGCGTCGGTTCCTCTTCAGTCCGTCGTCATACCTCCAGACGGGCAACGACAATTCGGATCCGTACGACTACTGAAGCCAGTGAGGATCGGCCCGGCGAAACCCGGCCGATCCTCACTTCCGTGGGGGAGGCTCCCTGCCTGCGATGAACTTCGCCAAGGGATCCCACGCCATGCCGACGGCTATCGCGCCGCCGAGCACTCCCATGATGATCTTCGTCATCATGTCGTCGTTCGTGACTGCGACCGCCAGGAAGATGACGCAGATGACGGGCAGAATGCCCTTGATGCCGTAGAATAGGTCCATTGCCTGTTTCCCTGTCTGCTCCCGGCACCCCCGATGGCCGCCGGGACGATTTGTTTCAGTGTCCTTTGACGCTCTTGCTGATAAGCGGGATCACGTTTGACCGGCTCGCGGCGCTTGTCGTGCGAGAGAGAAGCTCGTTGGCGGCCGCGCTGTCCATCGGTCTGCCGAAGATGTAGCCCTGTATCAGGTCGACGCCGACCTCGTTGATGCGTTGAAGCTGGTCACTGGTTTCCACTCCCTCGACGATGACCCCGAGGTTGAGCTTCTTGCCCATCGAGACGATCGCCTCGAAGAGCTGCCTCGACTTCTCGTCCCGGTCGATGTCCCTGATGAAGGACTTGTCGATCTTGACCTTGTCGAGCGGCAGCTTGTTGATATGGCTGAGGTTCGAGTATCCGGTGCCGAAATCATCGATGGCCGTCTTGACCCCCATCGCATGAAGGCTCGTCAGAATATTCTTCGCCTTCTCCGTGTCCTTGAGGAAGATTGACTCGGTGATCTCGACCTGCAGGCGCGTCGCCGGAAGATCGGCCTTTCGCAACGCGTTGGAGATCATGTCGAGGACCTCGTATCTTGCGAGGTCGAGCACGGAGAGGTTGACCGACACCGCCGCGCCGCCGACCCATGTGGCGCAGTCCATGCACGCCTTCTCGATTACATGGCGGGTGATGTCGCCGATGATGTTCATGCTTTCGGCGATGGGAATGAATTCGTCCGGCCCGACTATTCCGACGCCGGGGCGCTCCCAGCGCGCAAGAGCCTCGAACGTCTCGATCCGCAGGCCGTCCGGACTGAACATCGGCTGGTAGTGGACGGGGAACCTTCCCTCGGCGATGGCTTCCGTGAGTTCGAGGCGGATCTGCTGGTCCTTCTTGAAGGACATCTCCATCTCATCGTCGAACAGCTTCCAGCGCAGGGCTGAATCGCGCTGCGAACGCTTCAACTGCTTGACCTGGTAGAGCGCGAGATCGGCGCGGGTGTAGGCCTCGTCGAACTGGAACGTCTCGCTCGAACTCACGATCACGCCGCCGCTGCAGCGCACGTCGACGTCCTTGCCGAGGATGTCGTATTCCCGGCAGATCATCGCGAACGCATCATCGAAGAAGGTGGATACCGGGAAATCGGGGGAGATGTCAGGCAGTGCCATGACGAACTCGTCCCCTCCGAGGCGCGATATGATCAGGTTCGGGTTGCGCTCCTTCACCGCAATCATGCTGCGCCCGACAGACTTGATCACCTCGTCGCCCGACGAGTGGCCTAACGTATCGTTGATGTCCTTGAACTTATCCACGTCGAAGACGCAGAAGGCTATGCTTCGGCCCGGAGACATGCTGGAGTGCGCATCGAGGATCAGCTCCCGCATGTGGCGGCGGTTCGGCAGTTTGGAGAGCATGTCGTAGTTGGCGAGATACGTGACCCGGTCGGCCGACTTGACCCTGTCGGTCACGTCGGCGCAGACCATGACGAAGCTGTCGTCATCGGACGCATCCCGCAGCATCTTCGCTTCATCGCGCCCTATGGAGAACTCGATGAACAGATCGTCGCGCAGCCTGACGATCTCGTTCAGGCCTTCGCCCTTGAGGAGCCTCTGGATCGCCAGCTCGCACAGGGCGGCCTGTCCGCGCGAGAACGCACCCATCCTCACGCCGACTTCGAGGAGGCTGTCCACCTTCTTTCCCTCGATATCGTGGCCTTCGGGCACGTCGAACAGCTTGCGTGCGTTCTTCGTGGCGAACTTGAGTTCTCCCTTCCTGGTCACGACCAGGAGGCCGTCCGGCATGTTGGAGATCGCGTCGTAGAACATCTGCTTCAGGCGGTCGACGTTCTTGAAAGCCTTGTCTGCCTCTAGGAAGCGCTGCCGGACCGCGAATGTCATGCTCTTGGTGGAGAGTGCGAAAGGCACGAGAAGAAGCGCGATCCCGACCCCAAGGACCGGATCCGTGGTCGCCGCATAATAGAGGAGCGACGAGATGATCGGTATGAACACGAGTGACAGCACGAGCCATACGTTGGCGGTGGATCCGTGGTTCCTGCCGATCACGGAGATCATCATGCCGAGCGCCAGCGCCAGGGACACCCCTGCGGCCCATGTCTCCGGATGAACGGCGATCGAGTAGCCGGCGAGGCCGCCGATGATGAGGCCCGTGCATCCGGTGCCCATCATGTAGTAGACGTTCCATCGCTTCAGGTCCCGCATCGTGCTGCTCGACATCAGGAATGGTCTGTGATGGTCGTAGGCTTTCATGTAGCTGATGCGCCCGGCCCAGACCATCCAGATGAAGGCCACCATGCCGAGGTAGAAGGAGTCGCCGACGTTCACCCAGAACAGGAGGCTGCTCACACACTGGCCGATAGAACCGTGCAGCAGTGTCGAGCGGCTTGTATGCAGGGAGTCCAGGAATGTCCTCTCGAGGGCAAGATGGGAGGCTTCTTCGCTGGAGGGGCCGCCGGGCTTCGCGTCGGCGATCGGACTGTCGAAGTTCATGAGGATGTCCACGCTTTACTCTATGCATCCGAGGAGCATGCCCTCCGGATCGGAGTGGTCCTTTCACATGAATGGCCCGAAAAATCAATCACCAGTTCTTGCCTATGGTGAATCTCGGGAAGAACTCGATGCCGAAATATCCCTCCGGTTGCAATCCGGGATCGGAAGCGGGTCCGGCGTGTTTTTCGTGATTGCCGCGCGGGTGTCGCAGCCTGCGGCCGGAGCATCCGAGAAATCCGTCAGGTGAAAGGATTCAATTAGCGCCGATCCGGATACGACCCTTGCCACGCCGGGCTGTATGCTAGTTTTAGTGTGCGAACCAACAAGCTCCTTTCCTTTACTCATGGATTCGTTTACGAAGATTGGCAACGACAACGAGGCACCCGATGACTGCTGACAAGGATCCGATGAACCCCACCTATGCACCGCTGATGCACAGCTATGTCAATGGCGGCTACGAGGTGTCGATCTTCGCCGATGGGACGAAGATGCGCGTCGAGCGCGATGCATCGCTTGGCCCCGTCCATCCGGAGCAGATGGATCTCAAGATCACCGACTGGTGCGATGCCGGCTGCTTCTGGTGTCATGAGAAATCGACCAAGCGCGGCGCGCACGGCAATGTTGGGGCGATGCTCGGGCTTCTGTCGGATCTGCCGCCCGGGGTCGAGATTGCCATCGGTGGCGGAGATCCCCTCTCCCATCCCGAGTTCGATCGTCTGGTGCTCGGCCTGCGCGACATGGGTCTGATCCCGAGCGTGACCGTGAACGGCCGCCACATCGACCGCCACCGCGCCCAGCTCGAGCGGCTGATCGCGCAGAAGGCCGTATACGGCGTCGGCATCTCTTTCTTCGAGAAGGTTCCGGACTGGGACTACGAGCACAAGGTCATCCACATGATTGCCGGGGTCGATGATCCCGCCGCGCTCGATGACGCTCCTCGCCAGAAGATCCTCGTTCTCGGATACAAGGATTTCGGCCGCGGAACCAAGTTCAAGGCGAAGCACTCCGAAGCTGTCGAGAAGAATATCGCCCAGTGGTACCGCGAGCTTCTCTGGATCGCCCGCGAGCATCACGTCTCGTTCGACACGCTTGCGATCAAGCAGCTCGCTCCGAAGCGCCTGTTCAAGTCGCCGGAACTCTACGACCGCCGCTACATGGGCGACGAGGGGCAGTTCTCGATGTATGTCGACGGGGTGCTCCAGCAGTTCTCGGTGTCGAGCTATAGCAAAGAGCGATTTGGCTGGACGGCCATCAATGACATGTTCCAGCAGGTTCGCGGCATGCGACACGTGGTCGGAAGGGAGATGTTCGATGACCAGCCAAAGACATCAGTCGTCGCCGCGGCCTGACCGCGATTCCTCGGCAGCTCCGGCCGGCAGCGTCAGGGTCGCCAACTTCGACACGCGCCTGTCTTCGGAGACGGTGGCGGCGCTCGCTGCCGTGGACGAGAACCTGAGGCTGGCTTCCGCCCGTGCCCGATCGATTCTGGTCGCCTAGGGCCTCGTGGTATGGCCGGAAGTCACGCCAAGTATCTCATCCCTGAGATGACGGCCTGCCCCAAGTCTGACCAGACCCGCAAGATCCGCCCTGATGCGGTCTGCGAGATCGAAGCGGTCGAATTCTTCTGACAGAGGAAGCCGGTTCTCGATGTCCTGTCTGAAAAGGTGCCGGGCGAGGTTGCGGGCCTTCATCTCCTCGAACTGGGACATCTCCTCCGGTGGCTGCAGGGCGGCCGTGAAGGCGGCCTGCTCGGATGCCGCCCATCCGGCAAACGGGATCTTGTCCTCGATCAGGCTGCGGATGGAGGAAAGCATCTCTGCCTGCTCGTCCAGATGCTCTTCCACCGTCCTGAGCATTGTGTCATCTGAGGTCATTGCCGCCGCCTTCAAGTCCGATGTCTCGCGCCTCGCGGAGCATCTCCTTCACGAAATCGGGGACTTTAGTCCCTCCATGATCTCGGCAGGATCGCGCTGATGGTTGTCTGCCACAAAATCCACGAAGCCGTCTGCGAAGGATGTTACAGCATTCCGGTCTCCGTGCCATCCGACGACGGTGTTGAAGCGCTCGAGAAGCGTCTTGGTGGCGCTACAGTTGATCGGATACTTGTCGCAGCATCGTCTTGCAACCGCCCTCGGCATGCGCCACCATGACATCAAGGTTTCCCGGCGACCGCAGCGCCTCCGCCCGTCAGGGCACGCCGAACACCGGGATCTATCTTGTGCTCATCGTCCACACTCAGGCGGCCGCACGGGAAACGGAGGCCTCTCGCAGACTTGTCGTCATGGGAATGTAGCCGATGGAGCAGATTGTCATTACGCATGGCTTCGTGAAGAAGCTGGCGAAGAATATCCGCAGCAAATACGGGCGAGACGTCCGCCACACCGAAGCCCTCGAACTGATCGCAGATGCGCTCGGCTTCAAGGCGGGGCCGCTTATGCACGCGCTCAAGCAGCACGTCACGGCCGAACTCGAGATGCCGTCTGCAGCAAGCTCGGGAACTTCGCTGGAGGAGCTTCCTCCAGGTCTGATCGGACGAAAAATCGATGCCGTCCTCGATGCTGACCGGATATCGGCAGAAGCGGGAGAGATCCTCGCGCGATTTCTGGAGGACCAGAAGAACAGCGAGAAATACCGCGATGCCGGGCTGGATCCGATGAACAAGATGATGGTTCTCGGGAGTATGGCCTCCGGAGTGGCCGGGCACATTGCAAATAGCCTCGGCCTGCCGCTTTTCGAGATCTCCTGCGACGTGGTTCAGGCATATGGCGCGGATGGGCCAGCGCGTGTTCGTGCCGCCTTCGAGCATGCTGCAGGGGGGCATCGAGTCCTGCTCCTCGATGACATCGATTCCATCTGCCGGGATCGGGGGGCTTCGGATTCAGGTGACGCGCATCGCCTTGCTTCGACGATCTTCGTGCTTCTCGATGACGTTCCGGCGGATGTCATCGTCATAGCGGGGACGAACCGCCCGGGATTGGTGGATCGCGCGCTCTGGAGGCGCTTCCATACCCGCATCGATGTGCGTCCCGCCCGGCTGGCTCCCGAAAGCGTCGTGCTTCGGTCTGAGTCCGACTGGCTGTCGATCGACCAGCGCAGGTTCGTTGCTCTCGTGAATCGGACGAATTCTGGAGACGCTGCTCTTCTCATCGCGGAGAATTATGAGAGGCATCCGGAAGTGTCGGCCGCCCGCGCCTATCTGCGGCGCAGGGGCCGCGACTGGAAGGGTGTCCAGTTCTGCAGCCTGGAAGATCTGGCTGCGGTGTACCGGACGGCCCTCCGGGAAGGCTGATGCGCCGGGGAGTTCACTTTTACTGAACGGATTGTTGATCAGCGGGGCGGTTTCCGTTGACGAGAGCCGCGGATAGCCTTTGAGAGACACCAACAACGGAGCCCCATGAATGTCCCTCGCCCGCATCGAATCCTTCCTGACTGAAAAGACTCCCCATGCCCTCGGCATTGTCCGCATCGTCGCGGCGCTGATCTTCCTCGAGCATGGCACGCAGAAGCTTCTGGGCTTCCCGGCTGGCGAGCATGCTGGCGTCAATCCCTTCTCGATCTACGGCGCCGCTGGCGCGCTCGAGATCGTCGGCGGACTGCTGCTCCTGTTCGGCCTCTTCACCCGCCCGGTTGCATTCATCCTGTCGGGCCAGATGGCTGTCGCCTACTGGTTCTTCCATGCGAAGTCGGACTTCTTCCCGGCCAACAACGGCGGCGACGCGGCAATTCTTTATTGCTTCCTGTTCCTGCTCTTCGTCTTCACGGGGCCAGGCAAGTTCTCACTGCGGAAGTGAAAGCGAACGAAAAGTCTGCGTGATCGGAAACGGGCTGCCGGATGCACCGGCAGCCCGTTTCCTCATCTGCTCTCGATGAACTTCAGGACTCCCACGAGTGCTCCGCCTCCGAGGAGGCTGATGACTAGCATCGCCGGTCCGCTGACGTGATGAAGCTTCTCCGCGCCCATCAGGGCGAAGGACGTGAGCGTGGCTCCGATCTGGAAATAGACGAGATATGGCATGGACGATCCTTGGCTGACTGTCCAATCCTCCGATAGGCGATGATCGGCCGCAACTTGCAGAGTTGCCGTACCGTCGGAGCGGTCAATGGGAGATCAGCGCATACCTTGGGCCAGCGGGCCTAAGTCCTGTCACAGGGGCGAGCCGCCGCATCCGGTCGAGCGACAAGGACAGGACGTTCGCCGGCGTCGACAGTTCGAATTTCGGCGCGGGGAACCGGGGTTCCAGGCAGACTGGGTGTGAGAACACGAGGGCGGCGAAGGCATCGAGAAAGTGGATCACAGAGGCGAACACGCGCTCCCATGCCCCCGTGCAAGCGGATCGCCAAAGCTTCACGGAATTCTGGCCGACATCGGCATCCCTGCTGGACAGAGCGTCAAAGAGCTGGCCACACAGGCGCATGAAATGCCGGGCGGGTGTGCCCGCGCTTGTGACGCTGGCCGTCGTCGCCTGCCTGATGGGGTCTGCTCCGCCCAAGACCTGGGAGACATTCGCCGCAACCTCATGGGGAGTGTCGGTTATGTCCGGAAGCTTTCCCGCCGCCCGTGAGAGAAGAGGCCGGACGAGATCGAGGACGGTCTGCGCCGACATGGCCATCTTGAATGTGGCCGACAGTTTCAGGAGCTGCGGCGCGCAAAAGGCGTCGGGAACGATCACCGACGGATAGGGCCGCGAGAGCCACGGGACAAGTCTGTCGTCGCGGCATCCCGCGAAGACAGCAACAGGTTCCTTCGTGCGGATGTCGGACACGCAGAGCATGTTTCCATCGACCATGTCGAGGCGGGCCATGCGGGGGCGTTCGGTGTCGTGCAGCACGGCATTGGTCCTTGAGGACACGAGGCGTGAAACCGTTGCGCTGTCAAGGTTTGCGTCGGCCGCGCTACGGGTGATTCCCTTGTCGATCACGCGGTCTATGATCCGGTCGGCAGCGATGCGGCTCATGCGGAAGCCGGATTCGGTATCGGGCGATACCAGCCTTTCCGTCGAGCCGCATGCGCCGCATCGGAATCTGCGGACTTCGGCGGCCGCGGAAACGAAGGTGTCGCCACGCCAGTCGGTGATCCGTTGCGTGCGGATCCCGTTCCCGACCATTCTTTGTCCGCAGCCGCAGATCATCCTATGCCAGTCCCAGCGCGTGGAGTTGTTCGCGCGAAAGTTTCGGCAGTCCCCGACCCAGCTTCTTCTCGGCGGCGTAGATCGCGAAGACAGGCAGCACGTGCTGGGGCACGCTCGGACGTCCGAAGTGGCGCACGAGTTCCCAGGTTTGCGGATCTTCGCCGCGTCGTCTGCGCAGTGAATCCTGCAGTTGGAAAAGCTCGGTGTCGCCGATCTCGCTCTCGATCCGGTCGAGAAGGGACAGGATGATCGTTCCATCATATGCGTGACGGCGGGCCTGTGCATTGTAGATCATGCTGGCGGCCTGCCGCACCATGTCGCTTCGCATGGTCGCCGTCTGGTGTACGTGCATGGCAAGGACATCGAGGATCTCGGAAGCGAACCTACGCCCCCTGAAGACGGGCAGGCATGATAGCTGGAAGTCCGCCGCTCTTGGCTGCAGGACATTCACCGGGTCGAAGGTTGTCCCCCTCGGAGTTGCCGGGAGAGTTCCGAACCGGGTGGAAAGTTCGATCAGTCCCTCCGGGATGATATTGGATGCTGCCATGGTCAAACTCCTGTCTTCACGATTTCCCGCACGGGGGCGGAAGTCTGCGGGTCGGCGTTCAGGATGCACTTGAGCGCGGCCTCGAGCAGATCGGATCCTCCGGCGTCGGAAGCTCCCGCCAGTGGAGCGATCATGTCAGTCATGTCGTTGCGACCTCTGGTCTCCGCGTGTCTTCGTTCCTCTTCAAGCTGCAGCAGTCTTTCCGTCGTGTCGCTGATCGAAGCAAACCTGGCGAGGGAAAGCGGCCCCTTTGGATGGATCATGACGTAGTTCGCCTTGCCGACGAGGATCTTTCCTGAGTTCACGAGCAGGAACGATCCCTCGTCTAGCTCCCTTGCGAAGAGCCTTGCGGAACCGAAAAGGTTCCCGTGCTTCAGCCGGGAGGTCTTTCTGATCGCAGCACGGACATCGTCTCGTCCCGCCTCGGCGTCGAACAGCAGCTCGTCGAGTTCTGGATCCCAGCTTTCCGTTCTCATGATGATCTTGGTGCGGGTCGTGGCGAGGATGCTTCTCGCCACGCGGGAATTGGCGTTGAACAGCGCCTGCATATCCTGGCTTGCGAAGATCAGGCCGATGTTGAGGGATCTCGCCTGGGCGCAGAGAAGATCCATGCCGTCCACGGCATAGTAGCCCACCTCATCGAAAACGCAGAGGAATGGAGGGCCATGGGGTGCGACACTCTTCGAAACGTCGTGCCAGGATCCCTTGATATCCCGGCCAAGGCGACCTCCGGCCATTCTCTTCAGAGAGGCCAGTACGACCTTGCCAAGCATTGCGATCTCGTCGTGGGATTTCTCGAGGGCCGGGAGCAGGACAAGCAGGAACCGCCTGTTGTTGATGATGTCGTCCATGTCGATGTCGCTCGATCCCGCGCAGAAGATGTGGCCGTATACGTCCGCCATCGTGCCGAGCATCCTTGTTAGCTGCATTTCCAGGAACCCGTGCTGACTCAAGGTCTCCTGGCTCTGGCCATATCCGTTATCCAGCATGAAACTGGGCAGGCTGGAGAGGTAGGATGCAACCGCTTTGCGGATGGCGGGTGGTACGTGGTCGAAACGCTCGGAATGGGCGATGTCGATGAAGGTGCGCAGGTTGAGATGGTTCCGGATCACTGCTGCGTCCAGATACTGCCCCTGTTCGTCGCGCATCCAGCACAAGAAGCGCATGAGCCCTGTCAGCATTGCGACGGCCCTGCCCGTCCACATCGCAGGGGTCGATGGATCGGCGAAGATGTCCGTCAGCATCATCGTCAGAGAGTCGGACGACCCCTTCTCGAAGGGGTTGAAGCGGTGCGACCTGCGGGCCACCCCGGACGCGTCACCGTTTCCAAGCATGAAGTTCAGGACGTAGAGATCGTCCCGGCGGTCATAATGCTCTGCAAGACCCGCCATGGCCGCATAGACGTTGATGTCGCCCTTGCCGTCGACGAAGATGCCGCCGCTGCCCCATGCGAAGGCGTTGCTCATGAAGCCGATGAGTGCGGCGGTCTTGCCGGCTCCGGTGGTTCCGGTCACGAGCGTGTGTGTTCGGATCGTGTTGGAATCCGTGCGGATGGGGCGGCCTTTGGTGTCGATCCCGAGATGCATGATCGAATGCTCGTTATGGCCCATGAATTCGGGCCGTATCTTCTTCTTGAATCTGTCCAGAAACATTGTTCCCTCTCTTTGTTATTTTCGATTGGAAAGGAGTCGGAACGTGCATCCTTCCGATCCCCAAGAGCGGATGCGTCCGATGGCTATCCCTTCCGCCATGGGGCGGTATTCCCGGCGGAAGACTTCCTCGCCGACAGCCCGGCGTACTTTGTCGCAGTCGACGGATCCGAACGTCTCTGCAGTATGCTTCAGGCGACCGTCGACGAGTTCGAAAGATCGCTTCGTCCTGAGGAGGTCGTCCTTGGTGGCCGAATCCGCGTATCGGTCTGAAAGCCCCTCCGCCAGCGAGGCCCATCTCATCGGCGCCTTCCAGGATTCGCCCGTGGAAAATGCTGCCGGAAGAGTTCCGCCGGCGAAGTCGTGTCCATGGAGGGTTCCAGCGCGGGCTGCAAAGGTGAGCCAGGACAGGACTCGTGCATAATGGGAGAACGCCTTCATCGAAAGTTCCGGCATATGCACGGCGCTCGCCGTCGGGGCCACTTCCGGATGTATCTGGAGAAGGCACTCCTCGCAGTGGACATTGATCTCGTCCTCGTGTCGCCATGCGACCAGACCGGGTTCCATGAAACCGCAACAGTCGCAGCATCCGGTGCGATCAATCTGGTAGTCGCGCATCCGGCCTTGGAGCATTTCAATGGGATTGTGTCTGTCTGTCTGTTCCATGATTACGAGTTTGCCCTGCGCCGCTCCGGCGGCAACGCGCACAGAGGAAAGAATGGAGTCCTTGCAGAAATGGTGTGTGGCAAGGCTGCGTCCAGTACCACAGGATCCGAGCGTCTTCAATCAAGGATTCGACAGAGGGGATGCGGCGCTGGGATTTCCGCCTGGGGTGGCTGTTGACGAGGCTCTGTTTCCGGTTCAGCGTTGTCTTAGGCCCGGTCGCGCCCTCATGCCCCACTCCGCGAGGAGACGGTAGAGCGACCATCGGAATGAAGGATTCATTGTCAAACCAAACCGAACTCTCAACGAGCGGATGGCGACATGAGAACTGGGGCAATCTGTACTGGCGCCGATATCCGCATGGATGGAGTGAGATTTGGATACGACAATCAGGAACGGAGCCATCGACGCTCCGACCGCGAAGGCTGCCGCGCGCAATGTGAAGCAGCGCCTCAACGCCCTCGGGCATGACATCAGTCTGAACCACGCCTACGAGGCCGTCGCCGCGATGAGCGGCTATACGACATGGTCGGTCATGAAGGCGAACCTGGAAGCGACATCATCGCTCTCGTCCGCAGCGGCGACTGTGAAGCCGTTTCCCGAAGGAGAGATGGGTTGGGACAGGTTCGCCCTTTGCGCTCAAAACCCAACAGCCGTATTCTTTGGTCCTCAAGGCGCCAGGAGAACGGCTGTGATGAAACTTCTTTGCGACGAATGGCGGAAAGCCCACACGGGAAGTGGCGGATCGGTGTCGTTCCTGCGGACAATCAGCTTCACACCCGAAGTCTCCCGGGCCTCCGATCTCGAGGTCGTAGCCGGGACGGATGATGGCGGGGAAATCGCGCGGGTAACAATCGCCAAGGAAGCTTCGGATATAGGGATCTTCGATCTCCCGCTCGGACAGCGCCACCCCTCTCCCGGCCATCGGCATCGGATCATCGAATTCATCAAGACTGTCGTTTCGGCCTTCTCGGAAGGTGGACTTTCGGAGGCGGACACACGGTCGCTCTGGGAACCAATACCGCGGATGGTCGATCAAGCGTATGCACTTCGGGATCGCGGATCCCCGTGGACGTACAGCCCTTCGGTCATAGAAGAGATTGATGCCATTAGCGGCCCTGGCAAAGGGTTCGACTTTGCAGGGGCGCAGTCCACCTGGTGGGATGTGTCGGAAGCTCTTGCGGGCATGTTTCTCCTGAACCTCGCAACATGGGCGCACGCGCAAGCGGTTCCGTCGATGAACGACCTTATGTTCGTGGCCCGCCAGGCGGACATGGGCGGCATCTTGTCCACTGGCGAAAAGGCAACGGACTGCATCGTCGGCGCCATTTCGCGCGCCCTCAGGGATGTGGGGCTCCTGCGGGATGTAGGTCTGCTGCGCAGGCCAAGGAAGCCAGCCGATGCCTTCGGGCCTGTTGAAATGATTGAGATCGTGGAGGATGCGGCGGATCCATGGGTCAACCGTCTCATGCTACTTCTCGCCATCAACCGATATCGAATGCTCCTCGATGCGGCCGTCTCGGACGACGATGCAAGGATGCCATATAAGCCGAGGGGGCTTCCACGTGACGGATCTCCCATGCGTTTGATCGTATCGCTGCCGGGCGGGCCTCTTCGGCTTGAAGGAGAGATGAAGGATGTTTTCGATGATGCTGTTTTGAACGGTCGGGAGGTTGTGGTTTTCACAGGTGATCTCCCTTCCGCTGCGGATCATCTTGATATCAGCAGCTCCTACTTCGTACACGGATGTTCAACGCACGATGACGTAGCGGAGGTCGCATTCCGGTTCGGCTTGAGCAAGTCCGAGGCGGATCTTGTCCACGACCACATGGTCGGTGGAAATCTACAGGCTTCGAAAGGCGTTCCACTGCTGGCATTCAGGCGCAAGTTTCATATGACCGATAAGAGCGCCGTGATGCTGAGACATGCAAAGCGATAAATGTTGACAAGTGAATCCTTGTGGTGAATATGGCGGCAACGCTGTTTTTGCAACAAGGATTCACTTCATGTCGAGAATGCTCGAAATCGTCCGCCACTACGCACTTGGGATTCACAATGGCCGCAAGGCCGCGGATGCGTTCAAGCATCTGCTGTCCGAGGTCAAGGAACTGGGCGAAGAAATCGAGAACGGCGGCACCGGTGCCGACGGAGTCAAGGGCGAGGCCATGGACGTGATCAACTGCGTGCTCGATCTCGTTTTCATGCTGCATCCCGAAGTCACGATCGAGGAACTCGACGAACTCATGGAGGCCAAGTGCCAGAAGTGGGTGCGCAAGTACGGACAGGACGACATGGAAGTCGAAGCTGCCGGGGTTCCGAAGGGTGGCGCGGTCGTCCGCGAGCTTCGCGCCGCAGGCCTCGCCAACCGCCAGATCGCCGACATCGCCGGGCTCGAAGTCAATTCGGTCGAATGCATCGAAAACGGTTCGATGTCCTTCCGCCCGACGCAGGAGCGGCTGAACAATGTCATCCCGATCCTGCGCGACGCGCTGGACGGCGATCTCGCCAAGCTGCCATACGTCGTCAACGCGGCCGACGAGACCGGGGACACGCTCTACAGCCTTGTTTCGGCTCCGGTCGTCGATCTCGACCGCGTCCGCCAGTGGGTTTCCGAAATGAGCCATGGCTCCGGCCACGTCTGGTCGCCGGAAGTCGTGCAGCGCGCCGGTCGCGCTGTCTGATTTGCTTGAGAAGGGAGTGACGAAATGAGACTGGGGTATTCGAGCGTGGGTGGCGGGGAATCCTTCTCCAGCTACTCGCTGACGATGAAGGATCTGGAGGAGATCGTGGCCGCGCACTTCGGCTATGATCCGGGCACTGTCGACATCAGCGGTCTGGAGATCGAAGGTGGCGAGTTCCATGTGTCCGGCCGCAGCGGTCCGGAGCCTGCGGATGACAGTGCCCTCCCGTCGGTCGGGTGATGGAGGGCACAATGTCTGAACCTGCAGCCCCAGACGAACCGGGCATGGCAGGCGAGCTCGCGGAAGCGGCCATCGTCTTCCTGAATCATCTCGAAGACACGCTGGACGATGCGAGCTTCGATGCCGTCTCCACCCATCTCTGGAACCGGCTCAGTTCGCTTGCCAGTAAAGTGCGGGATGCCTCGCACCCGGCACCGGTAGCCGGGAATTAGTCGGCCCGCCCTGCCAGGTAGGCCACGAACGCCGCGAGCTGCTCGTCGGCAAGCGGCAGCATCATGGCTTCATGGAGCCAAAGGACATGCTCCTCCGCCGCCTCGAGTTCCTGCATGTTTTCCAGCGAGGGTCCGAAACCCTCCGGCTGCGGGTTCATCTGCAGGATGGTCTCGACCTGATCATGGGTGCCGTCTGCTCCAAGCAGGGAAAGGCCTCGACGCTGGCGTTCAATCCACTCGGCGATCGCATCCGCCTGCCGTGAGAGTTCCGATGACAGTCCTTCAACAGGCGTGCCGACGGGCGTTGCCACGGCATTGTCCTCGATCAGCTTCCTCGTGTCGGGGCTGATCGTCTGAATACCGTCCACTGGATAGAAGCCGAAATCCAGAAGATCGAAGTTCCGAACCGACGGCGACAGTCGCTGGAGGTCGATGCCGAGCACCTCCGTCCTGCGGGCGACAGAAAGGGCCAGCCTCGCCCTTGCGATGACGCCTGCAGGATGATCTCCGCCCGCCGAAGACGGAGCCACCTCTGCCAGTCCCGCGATGTATTTCTTCAGAAGCCCCGCAGCGCGCTGCGCCTGATCAGGGCCCTTCGGGGTAATGCCCAGCTTTCGGGCGGCCGCCAGGAAATCCTGCGCCCTGCCGCTTGCGAAAGCCCGGGAGATGCCGCCGAACGAGGCCGCGGAATGCTCCGAAGGGTCGAAAGAGAACTCCGCAATCAGTTCTGCTGCGGCCTTGTCCAGCTCGTCGATCATTCCTCTTGCGCGATCGACCTCCTCCCTTAGTCCGGTAGCTCCCGACATCGCCTGGATATCCGCCATACGAAGGCTCGCCGATATGGCAATGATGAAGCTCGCGTCCTGGATGGTGGGAGCGGTTCCTGTCCATGTCTCGAGCGCCTGCGCCAGCGTGCCGACCTCGCCAGCGGCGCTGGTGTATCGCGCGGTGATCCTGTCGCCCGCCACGATGTTGCCCGTGGCGGATCCATTCCAGTCGAGGTCAAGCAGCTTGCACAGGGCCTTTGACTCGGCGCCGCGTTCCTGCTCGCGTGCGGCGGCATCCCTGAATTCGGAGATCAGGCGATCGGCCGTCGGAATGTCGGCGATGTTGGGGAAGAGATGCCAGATTCTGGAATTACGCGATGCTCTTTCTGCAAGAGAGGAGGTCTCGGATGCGAGGATCTCGACGTCCTTGTCCTTCATTGTCCGGATATGGACAGCGCCCAGCCAGCCGGAGAGAGCCTCTTCGGCGACCTTGCGTTCCTCGCTCGAGACTGGCCGTTGTTCAGCGGCCTTCTCCTGTGGCGGCGCGGCGCGCGTGGCGGCGGTCGGCAGGGCGATCTTCCAGGCGATGGAGCTGGTCATGAAGCGTGAATCCTTTGTGTCCCTCGAATCATGGCAACGTGTGCTTGCTTTGGGAAGAGCCTTGTCTTGAATCCATGGACATCCTGTGAGACATTGCCTCCCGTCCCACCTGCCTTGAAGGATTCATGATGTCGTCGTTCGAGAAAAACGCCTCCCCGCTCCTGCGCGCGGCCGTCGAGGAGATTGCGCCCGGCGCGATCGGCGGCGAAGTCCTTGCCGAGGTTCTCACCAGGCGTCAGGACGCTCGCATCCGGCTGCATGTCGGCCGCCACATCTTCGGACGCAAGTTTCGCGGAAACGCCGACCTCGACCGCTACATCGAGAAGGGCGACTACGCCGAGACCAATGCCAAGAGGTGCAGGCTCTCCCAGGAACTGCTTCCGGTCGACGGCATCGGGGACGACAGCTTCTTCCTGAACGAATATTACAGCGACGAAGGCCCGAAGCTCTCGGGCTTCGCGACGATGCGCGCATGGGACGAGTACACCCACGACAGGCAGGAAGAGTACGCGATCGAGGAAGGTCAGCGTCGGAACGGAGCCGAACCCTACGAGGGTCGCCTGCTCTGGGACTGGGGGCGCTGGCTCGAAAATGGCCGCCTGGTCTACGGAAACCTCTCGGTGGCCATCTGGCATCTCAGGGCGGCACTTGACGACTACGCGGGGGATCTCGCCAGCGAGCGCTACAGGACGGAGTGGATCGAAGGCCCCGAGCACATGAAGAAGACTGGCGGCGGGTACCGCTGGGACATGATCGAGATGCCGCCCGGCAACGGCGCACTGCGCTTCGCCGCCGATCACATCGCACGTGTTGTCGTCGGGTTCTGGGCGGAAGGCCCCTACAAGAAGAAGATCATCGAATCCGGGACATGGGTTTCGCGCATTCGCAGCGAGGAGAACGGCGAGATCAACGAGGATGTCGTGTTCTCCGGCGTCGAGGCGATGGATCGCGCCCGCTTCCGTCACTGGCTCGCGGATCTCGCGGGCCTGCCCAGCGGCAACGACGTCTACGCGAGCATCATGGCCGTCGAGAAGGCACGCATCCGGGAGCTGATGGATGCCGCCTTCATCGAACTCGACAAGGCTGCGCAACAGGTTGGCGACATCAGCAAGGATAACTGGCGGGATCTCTACAACATCGCCATGGCCGCCCTGTGCGACCGCTACGCCCCGATCAAAGGCCTTGCCTTCAAGCCGGAGCTGCCGCGGGAGGCCTGATCAGAGGCTTGCATTGGATGCCCGGCCTGCCCCGGTCTCGGCGTCGACATATTTTCCGTCAGTGAGCTCGGCGTATACAGCCGCGACCCGCATGCGGGAGCTTTCCCTGGAAGCAAGCAGGACGAGGATTTAAGGCATGGACTCCGCTCGTGTCAGCTATTATGTCGGGCAAGCCCTACATTGCGACGGCCTGGAGGATCGCTCCGCCGAACAGGCAGGCCAGGAACGCCAGCGTGAGCAGGTCGAAGGCGCTGTCGACGTCGATCTTTGCAATGGTGCGGAGCATGGCTTCGAGTCCTTTGTTTTTTAGAATTATTCCAGACTTAGCATATGTCGCGGATGATGCAATCAAGGACTCGTGAAGGACTCATTACGCGTTGTCGAAAAAAGTTGCAAAGGACTCAAAAAATTTATTGACGAATCCTTTCTGGTTTCCTAAAACCACGCTCGCAAGGGCAGCAAAGCCCAAGGATTTAGTCCAGAACCTCGAAGGGGCCGCACGTGAACACCACCTCAAAAGTCATCTCCATCAGCTCGAAGAACCCGGTTGAAGAAATCCAGACCCAGGTCGCGCAGTCTCTCGTCTCCCAGGGCGTCGGCCTGATGCCGCTCGGTGGCGTGATCCGCGAGATGAACCTTACGATGGGCAGCAACGTCGCTCGCGACATTCTCAAGCGTTCTTCCGACTTCCGTGATTTCGCCTGCGTCGTATTCGAATACATCGCCAACGGCCACGAATCCTACCAGATCGATGATATCGGCCGCGTGATCCACATCACCGTTGAAAAGGGTTCGAAGGGCAAGGTGCAGATCCGTGACAACGGCTGCGGCATGTCCGTCGAACAGCTCATGAAGTTCTGGACCATGCACGGCGAAACCTCCCGTCGCGAGAACGGCCTGAACCTCCGCGGCTACAACGGCACAGGCAAGATCGCCTGCTACAAGTATTTCGCCCAGATGGTGGTCGAAACCATCAAGGACGGTCTGCGCAATGTGACCCGTCTCGGCCGCAAGCATGTCGAGGACATGGCCAAGACGGCAGGCCCGGTCAAGATCGACGAAGTCGCCATCAACGAGCCTACCGACCTTCCGAACGGCACGACGGTCACGCTCTCCCATTCGCTGGCGCCTATCACGGCTGCGCAGATCATCGAGCTTCGCAAGAAGATCTCGATGGAGATGATGATGTGGATGCGTGGCACCGAGGTCTACGTCAACGGAGAACTCGTCGAGCCTGAAGCCGTCACCTACGACGAATCCTTCACCATCCGGTCCGAAGACGGCTCGATGGAACTGCAGGCCTTCTTCCTCGACAAGGGCTACAAGGACGAGATGCAGTCCATCTTCATCAACGCCGGCCCGGTCTTCATCGCCGCCGAGAACTACGGCAAGGAAGGTCATCGCTTCTCCTCGAAGGTCCATGGCATCCTCACAACGTCCCATGAATGGTACGCCGAGCATTTCGAGGGCCGCCGCGAACTGTTCGTCGCCGAAGCCCGCGACCTCAAGCTGAAGCTCAGCCATCCGGCCGCCGTCGAACTCAAGCAGTTTGCCGAAACCTCGATCCGCGGCATCATGAAGATGCTCGACGAGCGCGAGAAGGAGCGTCAGCAGAAGCAGCTCGATGAGCGCATGAAGGCCATGCAGGACAAGCTCAGCCGCCTGTTCTCGAACATGTCCGACCGCATGAACTTCAAGCGCCGCCTCGAGAAGGTCATCGTTCCGAACGAGAACCCCACTCCCCGCAACCGCTCCGAAAACCCGCGCGACCGCAAGCCGAAGCTCAACGTCCTGTTCAAGGAGTTCGAGAACGATCCGAGCGAGTACCGCGTCGACCTCGAGCAGGGCTTCATCGAAGTCAACCTGAAGTCGCCCCAGCTCGCAGGCATCGCCGAAAACAAGGATGACGCCACCTGGGATCAGGCCGTCCTCGAGATCGTCAAGACCGCCTTCGTGGAGATGGAAGCGGCGCGCCGCATGTCCGAATCCTTTGGCGAGCGCTCTACCGACGTTGTCACCTATCTCCGGGACCAGGCCGAGGCGACCCGCGATATCCGCGTCGCCGCCAACACGATGCTGGCCGAGATGTACCGCGGTTTCCAGACGCGCCGGCATAACGAAGCATCCAAGTAAGGTCATGGAAGGGCGGCATCACAGCCGCCCTTCGTCCGTTATCGCGTGCCTCCGGAAAGATTGAATCTATGGAACCGAATGAAGTCGCCCGCATACGCCCCCTGGTGTCCGATCTGGTCAAGATCGGCTTCTTCCGCCTCTCTGGCATTTCAACCACGCTGTCGCTCGATGATCTGGCTGAAATTGCAGCCGAAGAGGCGGAGTGGCATCTTGTCGCGCTCGATGGCGGCTGGCACGTCACCAACTGGGAGGACACCCTTGCCTCGGAAACGATGAACCGCATCGCTGGGATCGTGCGTCAGCCCGTGACGGCGGCCGATGTCGCCGAAGCTCTGATGCGGGCGGTCGCCTACGGCCAGGCGTCGCAGAAGGCGGATGTTCGACGCGCTCGCGCCAGGCTGTGCCTGGAGGCATATGATTCCATGCCGTCGCGGGCGGTTCTCGCGCACCTGTGTGAAATCGTCGGTGCGAGGGTGGTCGTTTCCGGCGGGACGGAGATGATCGACTTCGAGGAGGTCACCTACCCCACGGAGCCGACCGAGATCGAGAAGTCGGTTCTCTATGCCCTCGAGGAAAGCCCGTACGGTGCGATGCAGGTCAGCCGACTTTGCCGACGCGTGGGCAGGAGTCGTGCGTCGACCTACCACCACATCGAATCCATGCCCTTCATCCTGAAGGATCACCTCAAGGCGGCCCGCATCATCGGCGCCGAAGGCCATCCGGCGGATTTCGTCTCGGGTGAAGTGGATTTCTTCCATTCGCTCTCCATGACCCAGGATGGTCAGCGCGCCAAGGTGGAGATGAGCGCGAACGAGGAATGCATCGAAAGCAACTCATGCAATATCCCCGTCGAATGCCGACGGCTCGTCGAGGGCGTGTATACGGAAGTCAATTCGGGGATCGAGATCCGGATCGACGGCCCCTCTGGCCCTAACAAGAGAAAGGTCGCGGGGCTGTCAAACGTGATCCGCAACCATTTCAGCGGCTATGCCTCGAAGGACAAGGTGTTCCTCATTCTCGATAAGGAAACGGGCGAGGCCCGCGTCGACGTCGTCAGCATGCACGCGGCGGAGAAGATGGCTGCGACCGAGCGCATGTTCGAGGAAGGCATTCGCCGTGGCGCGCTGCTGGAGGCGTTCTCCGAAGATCTGGGGATGGCGGCGTGATCGAAGCGTCCCTGGAACGCAAAGGCGCCGTTAAGGAAGGCTCTGTTGCATAAGTGGTTGCGGGTATTGTTGACAATTCATTTTCGCTCCTGATACGTTCTTTTTGATCAGGAGTGACGCGTTGCAGGGCATCAGGATTCCATATGAGACAGACGAGGCGGGAGCGAAGCTCGTAGCCGAGATCCGTCGAATCCAGTCCTGCGCGGTGCGCACAGCGTATGCGAACGCTGTGCGCGAAAACGGCACGAAACGCTCCGAGAAAGATGTCCGTGAAATCGTGAAGTCTCGACTTTCAAAGCTCGGGATCGTGGATTCCTGGGCGCTGCACTGCGCCACCCGCATCGGTGTAGCCCGCCGTAAAACCCGTCCAGATGGTGACGTTGTGTTCGGCGGTCGGGCGATGCTCGAACGTCGCCGCAAGCGTCTGATCAGCAACGAGCAGTGGCGCGCAGCCCGGCTTGGCCCCTTAGTCAGCTATGGAGACCGCCAGAAGCCATTTGGAAACCAGAACGTCCATCTCATCGATGAGCTGATGCTCGTCGTGAAGATCGGCCGCAAGGAAGGCGGTGGGCGCTCCGGTCGAACCGTGACCGACAAGGCTGTGTTGAAACTTCAGCCGATGCGCGGTCGGCAGGGAGCGATCATTCGGCAGGTCGTGGCACTCTGCGCGCACAAGGAGCAGAAGGGACGCATCAACATCACGTTCTCGATCGATGAGACGCATGTGACGGTCATCATCGATCCTGCGGATCTGCCGAACCATCCCGAACGACGAGTTCCAATCCATGCGGTGAAAGGTCGCGCCCTGGGGATAGACCTAAACCCGAACTGGATTGGAATGGCGGTCGCCGGAAACACAACAGACTCGGCGAAGATTTCAGTCACGAAGCTCTTGCAGCACGAGCTAGTTAAGCTCGATCTCCCCAAGGATGCCTCCGCGGAACTCGTGCGCGAGACGCTGGCCGCGGTCTGCGACTGCGCCATCCGCCTCTGCCGAAGATGGCACGTTGGCACGATCACCGTCGAGAAGGGGTTGGGCAAGCTGCGCAGCAGCGGCAAGAACAGGTCGTTGAACCGTCTGCTGAACTACTGGGCCAGAGCGATCTTCGTCGCCATGCTGACGCGCAAGGCGCGCCTGGCAGGCATCGACGTGATCGAGGTCTGGGGCAGCTATTCGTCGACCATCGGAAATCTGGCGTTCGAGGCACCGGATGCGTGCGCCTCCGCCGCAGAGCTTGCGAGGCGCGGCATCGCCCGTCTCGCCGGAATCAAGGATGTCCTTCCGGAGCTGGAGGAAGGGTGGAATGCTCGTCTATGGAAGAATGAGCTTCTGCCCGCCGAACTCGGCTCGTGGAAGGACATCCATCGGACAATCAAATCGACGGGAATTGGCTACCGTCGACCGCACCCCGATCCCAAGGATCGAGGTTCCGATGGCCGCCTGTGCGGCCATGCGGCCTCCCGCCTTCGTCACCGTAACAGGCCGGGATGGAAGATCATTCCACAGCGAGCTGCGGCGATGAGGTCGGGAGCAGACAGTGTCGCATCATGCTCCGTTGCTGCCACAGCAACAAGTTATGCGACATAGCCGAAAGGAAAGCAGCTCCGGTTCGAGGAGATCTCGCCCTCCGAGATCGAGTTCGCCGATGACGAAAATTTTGAAGACGAAGGCGAAGCTGTCGAGGATCCTCTCGAAATCCGCGTCAGGTATTTCGCCAGGCGCGGGCTGACCGTAGGGGAGGCATTTCCCACCACGACAGTCATCTCCGGCGACGGGAAGCATGAGCGCACGGACAAGGTCTTTTTCGACCGCGAGGCGCTCGACCCCTCGGAACTGCATCAGGTCTGGCGCGTCGTACCCGTTCACGACTGAAGCCTGCCGACTCCGCTTGCTCGCCGATCAGGCTGACGGAGATGGTGCGTGGTCGCGGATGACGATCTCGCAGGAGATGTCCTGCCCCTCCTCCAGCTCCTGGTCCCATTCGTAGAGCCACATCCCAGGGTTCTCGCCGTCGAAAGCCTCAAGCAGGAAGGTGAGTTCGAGGTCGAACTGGCTGCGCGCCTCGGCCTCGGTGTCGGCCTCGATGTCCTTCGTGAGAACCGCCTTCACGTTGGCGTATACGTTGAGGTGCCATTCATGATCGCCGTCGTCGTTGCGGACGACCTTCGCGGTTTCCATGTCGATGTAGTGGGAGACGAATTCCGTTCGGAAATCGTTGAGAAGCGTGACTCCGGGGAACGGATCCGCCGCCATGCATCTGGCGGTGAGATCCATCTCGCTCTCGCCTTCCCGGTGGTCGATGGTCTGGAAGTTCAGGTATTTTGCCCAGCGCTGGTCTTTAAGGCGGAAAGTCGGCATCGTCTGCTCCTCGAAGGTCTCAGGGCGATGATCGGCCCGGCGCTGGCATTCTTCAACGCCTCACGGCATCGGCCGTTCATGCATCTTGTATTCTGGCTCGACCAGCCGGAAGCCCGTGAGCTCGATGACCTCCAGGGAGGAGAACTGGGCGAAGGACTTGTAGTTCGCGCAGTAGTGCTCCGCCCTCGCCTTCAGCTCGTCGAGAACCTCCTGGGCGGGGAACTCGTCGACGAAGATGGCGACGCTGAGATAGGCGGGGTAGCGGTGCTTGCTCTCAGCCACCCGCTGCACGGATGCGACGTTTCGCTCGATGGTGCGCAGGCATGCCTCCTTCGTCCATGCGCCGGGCTTCGTCTCCGGCTCGAAATCCTCCCGTTCGAGGCGGTCGCGGATGTGGCGCTCGTGCAGTGCGTGGTAGTCCTTCATGGACTGGACGGCCGCCGCGCGCGCGGCCTCGTAGTTTGCAGGATCGTCGCGGTAGTGGCCGCCGCTGCCGTTGTTGAACCATCCGGGTGTCGTCCAGATCGAGGCCGGACGATGGCAGTTGCGGTCATCCGGCTCTTGTGCGATGTGGTTGTTCCACCAGTCGATGTGTCGGATATCGGCGGCAGCCTTCCTGGCGACCTCATCGCCGACACCGCATTCCCCGTACTGTCCGGTCACGTAGGCGCACAGCTCCCGCTCGAAGTTTCCGGCGTAGCTGGTGGTGTCGATGACGATGACTTTGGATGTGGGGTTGTTTACGGCCACGCGGTGTCTCCCTGTTGGTTGTGCATCGAAATCATGAGGCACCGGGCGTCAGGATGCAACGTCGGCGGGTCCTTTCGGATCCCTGCGCCGACGCTTAGAATTGGCAAAGTCCGAATCCTTGTCCCGGAGTGCGTCGAATGGAGCTGACGATCACCCGCGGACGGTTGGATAGGCGTGGCAGAGGTTTGCGCTTGCTGCTTCTTGAGGCATCTTCTTTCAAACACCGGGAGATTTCATGTCTAGGAACACAGCCACCAGGGAAGCAGTCATCGATGTCGCCGAGGGCCTGCGCACCTATGCGGACACACTTGAGCGAAATGGCGAGGACCCGACATTCCTGCGAGACTTCCAGACATCGCTTCGGGACTATGCCGGCTTTGGCGAACGCATCGCCGGCGACGCGATCCGAAAGATCGACTACGTCCTGTGGCCGAAGGTGTCGGCGCTCGCGGAGGGCGGCATGCTGGAGCTCGAGGGTGTAACGCTATCGCATGCAAAGCGTGAAGGAGACGTCTTTTCGGTGACGGCGGTCGATCCCGAGGGCGTCCAGCGCTTCAGGATTCACTGGAGGCAGGGCCACAAGCCGGATGTGCAGGCCGATGCCAGCGAAAAGGAGCGCGTCTCCGTGATGTTCCAGTCGTGCCCGCCGGACGATCCCCAATACGAGTATGCGGAAATGATCGCGTCCGCCAGTCTTTCGCGTCTGCCCGGTGACAGCCTCAACACCTCCAGCCGCGGGCTTCTGTGGGCCGTGAACTTCTTCGACTTCATCGATGCGATGGATGTCCTGCGCCCGGCGCTTTCTGGAGAGATCGGGTCTATGCCCAGGCAGACACCATGGAAGGACCTGCCGTTCTCCTTCGAGGAGATGGACAAGATGTCGGTCGCGGACATCGTAGTCAAAGATGGAGGTCTTCCCGGCGCGGCCGCCCGCGAGAGCGTGCTGACCATGCTCAGGGAGCGTGGAACCCCGATGCTCGCCTCGATCGCCGAGCGCTCGGAGCAGATCGCGCTGTGGCTCGAAGGCCAGGGCTGCGTCTGGGGCGGAGCCGCGCAGACCACTCACGGCGGCGACAATGTCATGTATGCGGTCCGATCCGAAACCGGGAGGCTTGGCCTGCTATTCAACGCCCGTAACAACTCCGGCCCATACACCGTCTTCCTCTCCTCGAAGAACCTGGAAAATGGCACCGCATCGCTCGTGGCGGCGACAGGCGGCAGACATGTGTTCCGCGCGGTGGAGGCATTCCTGGGTGACCAAACGCCGGATGCTCCGACCGCCACGATCAATCTGTCGACCGGGGAGCATGACATCGGGCCTGCGTTCGTGGGGACGGACATCCTTGATCTCGCACTCTGCCATCTGCGGTTCGTGGAGGAGGATCTTGTGGAGATCGCGTCGGGGGAAGTGTCCGAGCGGTTTGAGCGCGAAGACGACTTCCAGTTCTTCATCGATGCGAATTCGGCCTTCTATCTCGACAGGGAAGGCGAAGAGGACGTGCATGTCGCGGCTCCGTAGCTACCTCTCCCGGAAGCGTGATGGGGGCGACGTGTCCGGCGAGCACTCCGTATTCGGGGCGATGGCCGTCGCAGTGACGGTCGCGCCCGCGGTTGCATGCCTCGAGGTCATTCTGCTGGTGCTCGCGGCCGCTCTGCTGCTGGAGCCTCCAACCATCGGGGAGATGGCGAAGGTCATGACGATAGTTCCGGGTGCGCTCATCCTTGCCTACTTATTCGGCCTCGTGCCTGCCATGCTTGGCGCGCTCGTCATGTATCCTGTCATCCGCCTGCGGTTGCCGTCGCTCCTGGAGTATATTGCCGCGGCGGTGGCCGGCGGGGTCGTGGTGGAGCTTGCGATGTCGGGGTTCAATCCGGCAGGCCTCCTCCGGCCGTCTGGATTTGCCGCGGCCGGCATCCTGCCCGCGGTCGCTTCCCTGCATGTCTTCAGGCGACGGATTCGCCGACCGTCGGTCGACAGATCCGCTGTCACATGGAAGCGCCGTCAGCCGTTGTGACCGATGGCCAGGAATTCATCGCGTGAAGCGTTCAAAAGCGTCTCCTCGAGGCGTTCGGGAGTGACCATCGCGGCCAGAGCCTTGCGGAGCATGTCGATCTTCTGCTGGAAAAGCTCGAGCTTTGCGCGGTTCTCGTCGGTCGCGATGATGGTCGCGACGAGCTTGCCGTTCTCCTTCACGTCCTTCGGCCACGGCTCGATGACCCACATATTGCTGTGGATGCCGTGGTGTCGGTTGTAGCGGCGCATGAGGACGGATCCGTCGAGGGCGACGCCGCGCTCGATGGTGTCGTAGGAGAACTGCAGACCGGTGCCCATTCCGCCGTCGAAGTTCCTTGTGGGGCCGACGCGGACGATGAAGTAATTCACCCATTTGATCTTGAAGCGGTGGTCGAGCTGGCCGCGCATGTCCTTGAGCATGACCGAGATGTCGGAGCCGCGGACCTTGATGTCGAGCTCGGCGCAGTGGAGCGTGAAGGCCAGATCCACCGTCTCGGCTGGAGGCGGCCGGTCATCGAGCGTGTTGAACTTCTTGGTCATGTATAGGTCGATGCTGACCTTGCGGTTCACGACCTTGCGGCGGTCTGCTCCGTCGTCGTCCGACTTGTCCTCGCCGACGAGCTGCTCGATGTCGTACCACAGGGTGTCGACCTTGGTGCCCATTCCCGAAGACTGTGAAGGTTTCGCTCTTGCCATGATGTTCTCCTGTCAGGAGCGCACCTTAGCGAACAAGGATTCGAAATCAAGTCCTTCAGGCGGCGAAGGACACGAAAACCTGCCTGGCGATGAAGACGGCGATGTTCGCGCTCGCCAGCATCATGGCCAGAGCCACGAGGCGGCCGGAATAGGTGCCCTCGTCGTGGTCGAAGAGATCCGCGACATGCGGCGGAACGTCGGACACGATGTGGCGCTCGATGAAGCTTGGGGCTTTCATGGTCTGGTCTGCAGCCGTCATGGATTTAATCCTTAATGTCGCTTTCGTTCACCAACGCATATCCGCGCCAGGATTCGATGTCAAACAGATATTAAGGATTCGTTAACCAATTTCCCTCGCTATTTCGGAAATGCACCGTGCGTCGACGCCGGAGTATGATTGGTCGTAGCTCGGATTTTGCCGGGCTTCCCTACGAAAGGAACCGACTATGTCACTCAGCATTTCAAACCGTTGCACGGTCACCCGTGTCCGCATCGGTGCGCGTCTTCACGATCTGGATATCCCGGATGTCATCGCGCCCTGGGACTTGCTGATCATGCCATTCGAGTTGGTTGGAGATCTGCTGATGGAAGTATGTTGGCCCCGCCCCAAGGGGCGGCGGATCGTTGCGTTATTTCCCGCGGGCCAAGATCCGGATCTCCCGATGAAGGTCGCGCTGCGGGCCGCCATTCGGTCACGCCGCGAGCGGCGCAACGTGATGGATTTATCGTGGGCGATCAGCGGGTTGACCGACGTGTCGCGACACCGTTCGCTTCCGCGATATCCGCTCGTTGTCCGGATCTCGAGGAATGGTGGCGAGCCGGAGCTTGTTGTCCATGTGGATGACGTGGGTGCGTGGCATCAGTTGCTGGGCGATTTCTCGCGCCATGGTATACTGCGTCTGCTTGGTTCCTATGGGCGAGGCCTACGCAACCTCGAGGAAGCGAAAGCCGCCTGATCCCTGAATTTATGCGGCCCTGTGGTCCGGAAGCGGGAGTTCGATGAAGCCCTGAGGCCCGAGCACGTAGGCCGTGCCTTCGTCCGAAACGAGGATGTCGCCGCAGGAGGTGCTGCGATGAGGCCCGGCAGACGCGAGCTCCACGCCATCGGGCAGGTTGTCCGTCCAGCCCTCGTCGAGGTTCTGTGTCATCGGGAACACGTCGCTCATCCCGTATCCGGTAAGGGTGGCGACCTTGGCGTAGTCGCCGCGGGCGTACGCAAGAGCCGCCTGTTCGGCTTGCCTTGCCCCGTCCGGTGCGGGAGAGATGATGGCGAGAAGAGTGTCCGCGCCTTCGCGTTCAACCTTCTTCCAGTCGAGATGATAAAGCTCCATGAGGCCCTCCGTGATCGGTGCGGATCATAGAGGGTCCGCCTGGCAATGCAACCGCCTTCAGCCGAGACCGGCGAGCTGGCGCTGGGCCAATACCAGAAGGATGGCGTTGGCCGCCCTGGCTGCATCGGCATCGTCGGTTAAGCCGAGCGCGACGAAGATGTCCTTCGCCTCCCCGTCGCTGACCTTGTTGCTGGAAAGCAGAACATCGCGCTGCCGCTCTGCATTGCGCCAGAGCTGCTGGGTGCGCGACTTCTCCTCCCGGGCCGCGCGGATCGCCTGATTGGTCGCATGGACGGCGAGATCATCCTCGCTCGGTTCTGAGACCGATTTGATCATCTCCCACTCGAGGATGCGCATCCGCGTGATCTCGCCATCGGCGGAGATGGAGTTATGGCGTTCGCTGTCCTGGAGGAAGGTGAACTTGCCGGTCTCGGCATGTCTTTCCTCGTTGAAGGCGAGGCCCGCAAAGACGCCATCGCGGGTGTCGACCTCGACGCGGTGCACCTCGCCTCTGAGCGGATTGACGGCTCCGCCCGAGGAGATCCATTCCCGGAGGACCTGCTCCTGCCATTTGCCGAGGTGGGACGTGAACTTCTCGAACAGTTCGACGTAGTCCTCGCTTACGGTGTCGTCCATCTCGTCCGCGAAGTTTGTCGCCATCGACCAGGGATCGGTCGAGGTGGCGGCGGTGACGGAGCCGATGAAGGTCTCGCGCAGCCACTCCTCGTCGCCAGCGCTGAAGTCGGGAAGGATCATGGAAAGCTCGTTTGCTGCCAGAAAGGACTCCACCGCGCCGTTGATGACCAGGGCGGAATAGATCCGCGGCCGCGGGCGGATGTCGTTGAGCACTAGCTGCGACTGCATGAGATGTCTCCGTTTGAAATGAATCCTTGGTGCGAATATTTTTGCTAGGATTCAGGCTTGCACGTCAACATGTTTTATCCTTACGCTTCTGCTACGAACCGAATCCGAGAGGCTGTGCCATGAAGCGAATCCATTCCCTGAACGTTGACATCGAAGCCATGCCGGACGGCGACCTCGCGGTCGACGCAGGGGCCGTCGACAAGGATCTGGTCGCGATCCAGGGGAGCGACTGGGAGAAGCCGGACGCGACGCTCGACTTCGACAATCCCCTCGTGCAGTCCCTGGTGCAGTGGCTCGGCAAGGAGGCCGTCGAAAAGCTCCGCAACGACAGCTTCCAGGCGCTGAAGCGAAGCATCGCAATGCTTCCGGAACCTGTCGAGCAGGGAAGCTTCGTGTGGGACGCGATCCGCGGTCCCGATGACATTCTCAAGGTCTCCGAGGCGGTGCTTTCCTACCGCCAGTTCGATGAGGGCGCGCTCATCATAGCCGACGCCATGGGGGCGAACACCGAGTTCCGGAACGTGATCCGCACGCTCGACCGCGGCGACGACATGCCCCTCAAGGACTTCCTTGCGCTCGAGACGATTACCGTGAACAACATCGACGCCTTCAACACGCGTCTCGGCGGTCTCGTGCCGTTCATGAAGGGATTGTTCGGCGAGCGTGAATTCAGCGTCGGCGCGACTGTCGTGGTGATTGCGGCGGTGAAGGGCTTTGTCCGCGGTCTCGCCAAGCTCGAAAGCGGCTTCGCACTCTCGCAGCCCATCGGCGACGATCTTCTGGGCAGGCTTGAATATTTCCGCGAGGAGATCGTCAGGGCCGCGGAAGTGGTGAAGGGCGCCACCAAGGTGAATCCGCTGCGCTTCTCGCTCGGCGTTCTCTCCGGCATCCGCCGATCCCTCGTTCCCGGCGGCGCGGGTGACTTCCGATATGCCGTCCGCGCCATCGGCGGCACGATCGAGACCGACGAGGATCTCGTCGCGGCGGCGACTGCGTTCGGCGAATACCTGCGCAGCACGGATGAATTCAACGTTCTCGTCACGCAGGCGGGATTCGCAGCCGACGAGGTTCCGCAGATCGTCAGTCATCTGATGGTGCGCCGCCATCTCATGACGTCCGCGCAGACCGTCAACGTTCCGTGGTCGGAGGTTTCGGCGGAGCTGTCCGTCAGCCCGCATGCCAGGCTCGAGGGCCTCGACGAGCTGATCGGCCATGTCGCGGACGACGGCCTCACCGGCCGACTCAAGGCGGTCGCCAAGGGCTACAGCAAGCGCGTGGAGGATGTCCTTGAGGTCGGGCGCCATCACGTCACCTCCCGGCGCTACTGGATGGATGCCGGCGACCGCGTTGCCGAAGTCGATCCCGAGATCTCGATCGGCGACCTCAAGGAGCTTGTGCGCATCGAGCCGCAGATCGGAAAGGCAAAGGACCTCCTCAAGTCCTGCGGCGCAACCTCTCGTCAGGACATTGACACGCTCGAGCGCCATCTCG
>RCUP01000205.1_pt1 | contig 55205 bp, 46 predicted proteins | sample 2166341 | NCBI WGS metagenome assembly RCUP01 (sample SAMN09932325, study PRJNA488358) | compost metagenome | isolation source: compost soil in succinonitrile-enriched | place: Germany: Experimental Botanical Garden | reverse complement strand
GACTGTTAATCGGCTGGTCGTAGGTTCGAATCCTACCCGCGGAGCCACTCGGGGGAATTAAAGCGCTGACTATAGGCGTTTTATAAAACTCTCCCTTTAATACCCACCAAATGACCCACTAGGCAGATCCCGCCTGTCGGTCCTTTGCAGCGCATTCAGCCTGTTTCAGCCTACAAGGCCACCCGAGCGAACGCTGCTGGACGTCAGGCTCGCGCCCGTCGAGCAGCCAAACTGTAGGCACGCCGAACTCTCGCCACCAAGACTTATTGATCCGGTCAGCCCTCTGCTGTCCGCTCCACCAACCAACACTAGCGTCGCCTCGGCCCAGTCAGGCCTCCGACAATTCCGGCCGCTACCGCGCAAACCGCACAGGTCAACATCACGACGCGGAAAGAGGCGTGGAAGGCTTCGGCGGCGCCTGAATGGTAGGTTCCGCCCGCCATCACCTCTCCGAGCAGTGTCCGGGCCTCAGGGCCGCCCACGCGGTCGACGAACACTGAAGACAAAAGCGCGCCCAACAAGGCGACGGCCAGCAGACCCGCTATGCGCGCCACGGCGTTGTTCACGCCGGACGCCACCCCGGCCCGCGCCGGCTCGACCGCCCCCATGACCGCCGCCGTCAGCGGCCCAACCGCGAGCGTCATGCCGATCGCCAGCACGGTCATACCCGTCAGAGGCCCATCAACATAGCCTGAGCCCGGCCCAGGCAGGGCAAGCAAGCCCAGACCGATCCCCGCGAGAAAAGGGCCGAAAGCCAGCGACAACCGCGCCCCAAATCGGTCGGCGAGGCGCCCCGCCAGTCCCGAGAAGAGCCCCATGATCACCGCAAAGGGCAACATGGCCGCCCCCGCCATCGTAGCGCTGAACCCCTGGACCCGGATCAGGTCGAAGGGCAGGAAGAACATCGCCCCGCCCAGCGCGAAATAGAGCAGCAGGGTCAGCAGGTTCATGCCGCTGAAGACCGGCGACCGGAACAGGGTAAGCGGCATCATGGGATAGCGTTCGCGCATCTCGGCCAGCAGGAACCCGGCAAAGGCTCCGCCTCCACAGACAAGTCCGATGATGACGGCGTGATCGCCCCAGCCTCGATCCGGCGCGGCGGTCAGACTCCACGTCAGGGCGGAAAGGCCCGTCATGGCCAGGAGAGCGCCGCGCCAGTCGAGCCCACGGGCGTCGCTATCCCGGCTCTCGGGTATGGCGCGCCAGGCGACAACCATCGTCAGAGCCGCCAGCGGGACATTGATCCAGAAGATAAGGCGCCAGTCCGCGTGGTCTGACAGCCAGCCGCCGACCAGCGGCCCGACCATCCCGAAAAGGGCGCCGGCGCCCGCCCAGGCGCCGAACGCCTTGCCGCGTTCCTCCGGCGGGAAGGCCGAACCGATGAGGGCCAGCGCTCCAGGCGTCAGCAGCGCCGCTCCAACGCCCTGCAAGGCCCGGCCTCCGATCAACACCTCAACGGTCGGAGCCAGACCGCAGACGATAGAGGCCAGGGCGAAGACGGCCACACCGATCAGGAAGACCCGGCGGCGTCCGAACCGGTCGCCCGCCGCGCCGCCGATGAGGACCAGAGCACCGAGCGTCAGCAGATAGGCGTTGGAAATCCACTGGACGGCGGCCGGGCCGGCGCCAAGATCTCGTTGTATGGCCGGTAGCGCCACACCGAGAGCCGAGCCGTCGATGAAGGTCAGGCTGGACCCCAGAACCGTGGCGATCAGAACCCAGCGCTTGCGGGCGGCGGTGAGAGACTGGACGGGCGCACGGGCGCCCTGCACCTGACCGGCGTCGCAGGGGCCGCGAATGGACATGACCGCACTCCGTTGGGAGCCCGACGCTAGGCCCGTCCCAAAAGAGGATCAATGCCCCCTCTACCTCCCGCGGTCCGAGCCAGATCAGTCGCGAAAGAGGGACCGCAATGCGCCAGAGGAGACATTGGCTGTCCACCATAAGCAGACAATGACAACCCGACTAAAAGCCGTCCTCTAGCCCGCTAGACGTCGTCGCGCCTTGAGGCGTGGATCAATCCACCAGGCGATAACCGACCCCTGGCTCGGTGGCGATCAGACGCGGCTGGGCGGGGTCGATCTCTAGCTTCTGGCGGAGTTGGCCAATGACGACGCGCAGATACTGGGTGTCGTCGGCGTGAGCCTTGCCCCAGACGGCGGTCAGCAGGTCTCGGTGGCCGACCACCTTTCCGGCGTTCCGGGCAAGATGGCCCAGGACGTCGTACTCCTTGGGCGTCACGCGCACGGCCTCGCCCGCGCGGGTGATCAGGCGGCGCTCCAGATCGATGACCACGTCGCCCGCTGTCAGCGGCCCCTGCATCTCGGCGCGCGGGGCGGCCTGTCGCAGATTGGCGCGCACGCGGGCCAGCAGTTCGCCGACGCCGAAGGGCTTTTCGACATAGTCGTTGGCGCCCAGGTCCAGGGCCGCGATCTTCTCGGCCTCCTTGTCACGCGCCGACAGGATGATGATGGGGCCGGCATAGAACTCACGCGCGCGGGCCAGCACGTCCTTGCCGTCCATGTCGGGCAGGCCGAGATCCAGCACCACGGCGTCGGGGCTCCACAAGGCGATGCCGCGCAGGCCCTCCTGCCCGCTGTCGGCGCGGCGCGGCTCATAGCCGGCGGCGTCCAGAGCCGGGGACAGGAAGCGGTGGATCTGGGGCTCATCGTCGATGACGAGAATCTGGGGACGGACGGCGGCCATCGGCGGACCCTAGAGCAGACTGGGGTGGGTGACGACGGCCTTGGGCAGGCTGATCAGGATGCGGGTGCCTTTTCCGTCCTGGATCGGGCTGGCGGCGGCGATGCGGCCGTTCATGGCCTCGACGAAGCCCTTGGCGATGGCCAGGCCCAGCCCCGCGCCCTTGGTCCGGTCGGACGGCTCCTCCATGCGGCGGAACTTGTCGAAGACCCGTTCCAGCTCGGCGGTGGGGATGCCCACGCCCTCGTCCTCGATGGAGATGACGACTGCGCCGCGATCTTCATAGGCGGCCAGTTCGACGGTCGAGCCGTCGGGGCTGTAGGCGATGGCGTTTTCCAGGATGTTGACGAGCGCCTGTTCCAGCAGCCCCTGGTCGACCATGACCAGGCTGAGCTGGGCCGGGAAGTCGCGGGTCATCCTGCGCTCGCCCAGACGCCGCGCCACCCGCTTGCCCGCCGCGTTCAACACGTCGCGCACATCGACCCAGTCGGCGCGGATGTTCAGCCCGCCGCCCTCCAGCCGGGTCATGTCCAGCAGGTCGCCGACATAGCGGCTGAGCCGCTCAGCCTCCTCTCGGATCGACAGCAGCAGGTCGCCGCGCACGGCGGGTTTCAGCTTGTCGCCCAGGTCGATCAGGGTGGTGGAGGCCCCCAGGACCGTCGACAGGGGCGTCCTCAGGTCATGGCTGACCGAGTTCATCAGCGCGCCTCTGAAACGGTCGGTGCGCCGCAGGGTCTCGGTCTCGACCGCCTGCCCGGCCAGATCGGCGCGCTCGACCGCGACCGCCCCCTGATCCAATAGGGCGAGCGCCAGTTTTTCCTCGTCCGAGCCGGGCGACAGGGCCGCCGCCTCGATCCCCGCCACGCCCGCCCGGTCGCGCACGCCCTGCAGGGGGCGGAAGGTCCAGCGCGCCTGCGGCAGGGTGCCGGTGCCGTGGCCCGCCGGTTCGCCCTTCTCCCAGGCCCAGCGCGCGGCGGCCATGGCCTCGGCGCCCAGTTCCGGCTTGCCCGGCGCCCCCGCGATCAGGGTCAGTTCGTCGTCCACGGGCAGCAGGACCACGGCCCCGGCGCCCGCGGCGGCGGCGGTTTGTTCGGCCAGGATGCGCGCGGCGGCTGCGCGGTCGCCGACGCCGGTCAGACGCTGGCTGGCGGCCAACAGGGCCGAGACCGCCGAGGCCCGCCCTTGCGCCGCCCGCGCCTGCTCGCGCACCCGGCCTGCCAGAAAGCCTGTCGTCAGGGCCACGGCCCAGAAGACGATCAAGGTCAGGACGTCGGTGGGAGAGCCGATAGCGAAACTGTATTTCGGCTGCAGGAACAGGAAGTTGTAGGTCAGGAAGGCAAGCGTGGCCGCCGCCAGCGCCGGTCGCAGGCCGTACAGCACTCCCGCCGCCAGCACCGCCGACAGGTAGATGACGCCCAGATCGACGCGCTCGAACGTACGGTCCAGCAACAGGGCGAGACCTGTCGCCGCCACGACGCAGGCGGCGCCGACCGCATAGCCGCGCCAGCCGCCGGTCAGACGCAGACGCGGCTCGCGCGGCGTCTTCTCCTCCAGATCGGCCCCGTCGGTGATGACGTGAACGGCCACGCCGCGCGCCTGACGCAGCAGTTCGGCCGCCAGCGACCGGCCCAGCCATTCGGACAGGCGGCTGTCGCGGCCCTTGGCCAGAACGATCTGGGTGACATTGTTCCGATGGGCGTGATCCATGACGGCCCGCACCACGTCGTCACCGGACAACACCACGGTTCGCCCGCCCAGTTGCTCGGCCAGCTTCAGCGCGTCCGACAGCTTGCCCGCCGAGCCGACGCCGTGCCGTGCGCCCGAGGGTCGGTCGACGTGTGCCACGGTCCAGGGGGCGTCCATCATCATGTCGGACAGCCGCCGCCCGGCGCGGACCAGTGGCCCGGCCAGGGCGTCGCCCGCGATCAGCACCAGAATCCGCTCGCCCGCCGCCCACGGCCCCGTCATGCCCTGCTCGCGCAGGCGGGCGGTCAGTTGGTCGTCCACCGTCTGGGCCGCGCGGCGCAGGGCCAGTTCGCGCAAGGCCGTCAGGTTCTCGACCTTGAAGAAGTTGTCCGAGGCCAGCCGCGCCGTCTCGGGCACATAGACCTTGCCCTCGGCCAGACGCTTGCGCAGTTCCTCGGGGGTGATGTCCACCACCTCGATGTCGTCGGCGCGCGACAGGGCGCTGTCCGGCACGCTCTCGCGCTGGCGCACCCCGGTGATGCGCAGCACTACGTCGGACAGGCTTTCCAGATGCTGGACGTTCAGGGTGGTCCAGACGTCGATCCCGGCGTCGAGGATCTCCTCCACATCCTGCCAGCGCTTGGGGTGTCGCGAACCAGGCGCGTTGGAGTGGGCGTATTCGTCGACCAGCAGCAGGCCAGGACGGCGCGCCACGGCGCCGTCGAGGTCGAACTCCAGCAGGGTGCGCTCGCGATAGGCGATGGGGTTGCGGGCCATGACCTCCAGCCCGCGCAGCAGGCTCATGGTCTCCTTGCGGCCGTGGGTCTCGACCACGCCGACCACCACATCCTCGCCTTCCGCTTTACGACGGCGCGCGGCGCGCAGCATCTCATAGGTCTTGCCGACGCCGGGCGACATGCCCAGAAAAACCTTCAGCCGCCCACGCTTGCGCGGGGCGGCCAGGGTCTTGTCCGTCGGGACGATGGGCGTCGCCATCAGCCCTCCGCAGGACGCGGGAAGCGGGCGTCGAGCGCCATATTGGTCAGCAGCACATTGACGCGCGGCTGGCCCAGCACGCCAAAGGTGCGGCCCTCCTCATGCTCTCGGATCACCTCGCGCACCTGCGCCTCCCCTACCCCGCGCGCGCTGGCGATGCGGGCGACCTGAAGCTCAGCGTAAGCCGGAGAGATATGCGGGTCGAGGCCCGAGGCCGAGGTCGTCACGGCGTCTGCGGGGATGACCGTCGCCCCCGTTTCGGTCCGCAGCGCGTCCGCGTCCGTCTTGACCCGGGCGATCAGGTCCGGGTTCAGCGGGCCGAGGTTCGACCCGGACGAGGCCGAGGCGTCATAGCCGTCGCCCGCCGCCGAGGGGCGCGGATGCAGATAGCCGGGCTGAGCGAAGGCTTGGCCCACCAGGGCAGAACCGACCACCTGGCCCGCCTTGTCGCGAACCAGACTGCCGTCGGCCTGATCGTGGAAGGCGGCCTGAGCCACGCCCGTCACCGCGAACGGATAGGCGACGCCCAGAACGCCGGTGAACAGGGCGATCATCACGATCGCCGGGCGGATGTGGTTCAGCATCAGAAGGTCGCCTTCACGCTGACCACGGCGCGGCTGTCATAGGCCGAGCCGAAGTCGTGTTCGTCGGTGTCGAAATAGCGGACATCCAGCGCCAGATGTTCGGTCAGCTGATAGGCCGCTCCCAGGTTCCAGGTGGTGTAGTCAAAGTCGGACGACACCCACTGACGCCCCACCGCCGCCGAAAGCGTCCACCTGTCCGCCGGGCTGATCGCGCCATTGATCTCGGCATAGGCGGCCTCGTCCTCGGCCGCGCCGAAGAAGTCGGGCGAATAGTAGATCGCCGCGCCAAGGGTCGCCGGGCCGACAGCGCGCGAGGTCGCAGCCTTCAGCTCTACATAGTCATAATCAGCACCGTCCGGCTGGCCGGCGTAGAAGTAGCTGACCAGGCCGAAGTCCCAGTTGAAGCCGCCGAACTCGGGCCGGACCCCGGCGTAGAGGTCGATCTCGGCGTCGGTGTCGGCGTCCCCCGCAAAGGAGACATTGCCGGCCCAGGCCCCGGCGTAGAACAGGCCCTGGGTCACATCGACCCCGGCCGAAATGGCTGGATCGCTCTCGGTCTGGCTGACGCCCCGGAAGACGTAATCTGAGGCCACGGCGGCGTTGAAGGCGAAGTCAGGGCCGGTTTTTTCCTCGGCCCTGGCCGGGCTGCTGCACAGGCCCAGCGCGATGATGGCCACCAGACAGGCGCCGCCGAACAGGGCGTCGTTGGAGCCTGAAGCCTTGGGGAAGTTGGGTTTACGCATGAGGGTTTCCTTGGTCGCTCAGGGTCGGCTTCAAGCCAGGCCGAGGGCGGAGATGACGATGTCGATAAGCTTGATGCCGACGAAGGGGGCAATCAGACCGCCCAGGCCGTAGACCAACAGGTTGCGGCCCAGCAGTTTCCCGGCCCCTACGGCGCGGTATTTCACGCCGCGCAGCGCCAGCGGGATCAGGGCGATAATGACCAGGGCGTTGAAGATGACCGCCGACAGGATGGCGCTCTCCGGGCTGGACAGCTTCATCACGTTCAGCGCCGCCAGCGACGGCAGGCCGACCACGAACATCGCCGGGATGATGGCGAAATACTTGGCCACGTCGTTGGCGATCGAGAAGGTGGTCAGGGCGCCGCGCGTGATCAGCAGCTGCTTGCCCACCTCGACGATCTCGATGACCTTGGTCGGGTCTGAGTCCAGATCGACCATGTTACCGGCCTCGCGGGCGGCCTGGGCGCCGGTCTGCATGGCCACGCCGACATCGGCTTGAGCCAGAGCCGGGGCGTCATTGGCCCCGTCGCCGCACATGGCGACCAGACGGCCCTTGGCCTGTTCCGCCTTGATCAGGCGCATCTTGTCCTCGGGCGTGGCCTCGGCCAGGAAGTCGTCGACCCCGGCCTCGGACGCGATGGCCGCCGCCGTCACCGGGTTGTCGCCGGTGATCATGACAGTGCGCAGGCCCATGCGGCGCAGGTCGGCGAAGCGCGCCTTGACCCCCGGCTTGACCACGTCCTTCAGGTGGATGACCCCGACCAGGACGTCGTTCTCGACCACGGCCAGGGGCGTGCCGCCCGAGCGGGCGATACGATCCACGGCCGCGCGGAACTCGGCGGGCGCGGCGCTTTCGGCGACGCCCAGAGATTTCAGCACGGCGTCGACCGCGCCCTTGCGCCACGACTGGCCGTCGGCTTCGAGACCCGACTGACGGGTCACGGCGCTGAACGGAATGGTCCTGGCGCCGGCTGGCAGGTCGCCCGTCACACCGGCGTTGCGGCCCAGTTCGACGATGGAGCGACCTTCCGGCGTCTCATCGGCCAGCGAGGCCATGACAGCCGCCCGCATCGCCGCCTCGGGACGAACGCCCGGCACGGTGATGACTTCGACAGCCATGCGGTTGCCGAAGGTGATGGTGCCAGTCTTGTCGAGCAGCAGGGTGTCGACGTCGCCTGCCGCCTCCACCGCACGGCCCGAGGTGGCCAGAACGTTCACCTTCAGCAGCCGGTCCATGCCGGCGATGCCGACCGCCGAAAGGAGGCCGCCAATTGTCGTCGGAATGAGCGTGATGAACAGGGCGCCCAGGACGATGGGGTCCAGCTTGATGCCCGAATAGGCGCCCAGGCCCAGCAGGGCCGCGACCGCGATCAGGAAGATCAGGGTCAGGCCGGCCAGCAGGACCGACAGGGCCAGTTCGTTCGGCGTCTTGCGACGGTCCGCGCCCTCGACCATGGCGATCATGCGGTCGAGGAAGGTGGCGCCGGGGGCCGAGGTGATGCGCACCTTGATCCAGTCCGACACCACCGTGGTGCCGCCGGTGACGGCAGAGCGGTCGCCGCCGCTTTCGCGGATGACGGGGGCGCTTTCGCCGGTGATGGCGGCCTCGTTGACCGAGGCGACGCCTTCGATGATCTCGCCGTCCGAGGGGATGACATCGCCGGCTTCGACCAGGACGATGGAGCCGATCTCCAGCTCACCCGCCGGGGTCGGGACCACGGTGCCGGTCTTGGGGTCGACGATCAGCTTGGCCTTGGTGGTGACACGGGTGGCGCGCAAGGAGTCCGCCGCCGCCTTGCCGCGCCCTTCGGCGATGCTTTCCGCCACGTTGGCGAACAGGACCGTGGCCCACAGCCACAGGGCCAGCTGGACGGCGAAGCCCGCGTCCTGGCCTTTCACCACGGCGGCGAGCGCCGACAGCGTGGCCAGCAGGGCGACGATCCAGGTGGCGAAGATCACCGGGTTCCTGAGAAGCTTGGTCGGGTTCAGCTTGACGACGGCGTCGCCGAGGGCCCGGCCGAGCATGGCCCCGGTCAGTCCGCCCGCGACGGGCGAAGACCGAGGGCTCGACGGATCGAGCGTGACTTGAGTCATGGGATTATCCGATCAGAACCGGGCCACGACCTGAAGCATGTCGAAATGCTCCACGATCGGACCCAGCGAGAGGGCGGGGAAGAACTGCAGGCCGCCGAGGATCAGGATCACCCCGATCAACAGGCCGATGAACAGCGGGCCATGGGTCGGCAGGGTCCCGGTCGAGGGGGCCAGCTTGGGCTTGGCGACCAGGGCGCCGGCGACGGCCAGAACCGCGACGGCGGGCACGAACCGGCCCAGCAGCATGGCCAGACCCAGGGTGGTGTTCCACCAGGGCGCGTTAGCGGTCAGACCGGCAAAGGCCGAGCCGTTGTTCCCGGTCGCCGAGGTATAGGCGTATAGGACCTCGGACAGGCCGTGCGGCCCCTTGTTCAGTAGGCCGGCCAGGGCCTCGGGCAGGACGGCGGCGACGGCCGAGAAGCCCAGCACCGACAGGGGCACCACCAGCACCGACAGCATGGCGAACTGGATCTCGCGCGCCTCGATCTTCTTGCCCAGGTATTCAGGCGTGCGACCGACCATCAGGCCCGCCACGAAGACCGCCAGCATGGCCATCAGCACCATGACGGCGATGCCCGAGCCGATCCCGCCGGGCAGGATCTCGCCGAGTTGCATCAGGAACATGGTCACAGCCCCGCCCAGCGGCATGTAGCTGGCGTGCATGGAGTTGACCGAGCCGTTCGAGGCGCCGGTCGTCTGGGCCGCCCAGGCGACCGAGGACGGCACGCCAAAGCGGACCTCCTTGCCCTCCATATTCCCGACCGAGGTCTCAACCCCAGCAGCCACCAGAGCGGGAGCCGGCTGGCTTTCAATGACGTAGAGGGCCGAGGCCGCTGCCCCCAGCAGGATGACCGCCGCCACCACCAGTGCGCGCACGTCCTTCTTGGCCAACACGCTGCGGCCAAAGGCGAAGAAGGCCGCCCAGCCCAGGACGTTGATGCTGATCGCCGTGATCAGATTGGTCAGGGGCGTGGGGTTTTCCAGCGGGTGGGCCGAGTTGACGTTGAACACGCCGCCGCCGTTGATGCCCAGTTGCTTGATGGCCAGTTGGCTGGCGGTCGGGAACAGGCTGATCGTCTGTTGGCCGCCTTCCAGCGTCGTCGCCTGGGCCGAGGCCGCCAGCGACTGAACCACGCCCAGCCCGGTCAGAACCACGGCCACGATGAAGGCGATGGGCAGCAGGACATAGAGGCTGGTGCGCGTCAGGTCGGCCCAGAAGTTGCCGACGCCCTCGCCGCGATTGGCGATGAAGGCGCGGGCGAGCGCGGCGGCGATGGTCGCGCCGGTGGCCGCCGAGACGAAGTTCTGCACCGTCAGGCCGACCATCTGGGTGAAGGTCGACAGCGTCGTTTCGCCGCCATAGCTCTGCCAGTTGGTGTTGGTGACGAAGCTGACGGCGGTGTTGAAGGCCAGGTGCGGGCTGACGCCGTCAAACCCCTGCGGGTTCATCGGCAGGACGCCCTGCAGACGCAGCATGGCGTAAAGCAGCAGGAAGCCCGCCAGGTTGAAGGCTAGAAGCGCGCCAGCATAGCCCTGCCAGCCCTGGCTGCGGCTCGGGTCGACCCCGGCGGCGCGATAGAACAGGCCCTCGACCGGCTTCAGCACCGGGTCCAGCCAGGTGCGCTCGCCGTTCCAGACCCGCGACATATAGACCCCGATCGGCCAGCCGAGCATGACGGCCAGACCGAGGGTCAGGGCGATTTCCGCCCATCCTTGGATATTCATGAGAAGGCGGCTCCGCTCAGAACCGCTCAGGGCGCAGCAGGGCCGCGACCATATAGCCGGCGATGACCAGGGCGCCGGCGCCCCACAGGACGTTCAGCACCATGTCACAACCTCTTCAACGCAGCAGCGAGGGCGGCGAAGACCAGAAAGGCCCCGCCGCCGATCGCCAGATAGATCACATCGGCCATGCCGAAAGCCTCCAGCTCAGTGAGAGCCGGAAGAGACGCCTTGAGGGCCTAAGCGGGCCATGCGGAAAGCGCCGCCGCGCATAAGGCGCGCATAAAGCCGCCCTTAGGCTCGCCTTATGCCGAACCGGCAAGACAGTATCGTCCGATTAGGATCAGTCACGCTTTCATGGCTGTGAAAGGAACTCGCCATGAGCTGATCCAGTCTTCTGAAGCAATCCATGATCGCCCCTCCAGGAAATCCGGCGCGCCGTGCGTCGGGCGGATGACGATGGTGCTGGCGCGACGACCTGGCCCAGCGCCACCCGGACGCCGCCGACATCCTGGGCCTAGGCCCAGCCCTAGCTCTGCGGCGGCACGGTCCAGAACACCCGGTCTCCGGGCTTGAGACCGGACAGGACCTCCACCCCGTCCGGACCGACCCGTCCCAGGCCGATCACGCGACGCCGCGGTTGGGCTTCGCCCGTCGACTGCGCCATCACCCAGGCCTCCGGCGCAGCGCCCTGAACAGCCAGGGGCGGGACGATCATCGTCGAAGGGTTCTCATAGGCGACGACGGCGATATTGGCGGTCATGCCGATGCGGACATTGCGCGCCGCGGCTTCGGACAGCGGGTCCAGGCGGACACGCGCCGCAAAACTGGCCTTGCCTGACCCTGGCGTCGCATCAGCCTCCCCAGCCACGCCCGTCACGACGCCGCTCAGCACCTGCCCGCCGAAGCCCGGCCCTGTAACCACGGCCTTCTGGCCGGGCGTGACCGCATTCAGGTCGGACTCGTCCAGGGTGAAGACCACGTCCAGACCGCCCGCGCTGGCGATAACGCCAAGCAACTGCCCCTTGGAGACACGCCCGCCGGCATGGACGCCCTGATCGCCCGTTTCGCCCCCCTGATCGGGCCGCACGACGACCCCGGCCTCTGGCGTCCGAATAACCGCACCTTCGGCGCCACCGACCGAGGCGTAACGCGACCGCGCCGCCTCTCGCTGCAAGAGGGCGATGCGACGATCGCCGCCCTGACCGCGACGCGCGGTCTCAACCCGATCTTCGCGCGCCACGGCCAGATTGGTCTGGCGCTGGCGGCGCTGCTGCAGCAGGCTGTCGTATTCGCTGCGCGGCACCAGACCGCGATCAAGCAGGGCCTTGGTTTCCGCCAGCTTGGTCTCAAGATCGCTCAAATCGTCTTCGGCGGCGATGACGGCGCGAGCAGCCCGACGCATCTCTGGCCCCTGCTCCCAGTTCTCCATCCTGCGCGCCTCTTCCTCGGCCTTCAGCCAGGCGCTCTCGGCTTCCGCCCGGCTGCGACTGACGTCGGCGGGGTCCAACTCGATCAACACCTGCCCAGCCTCGACCTGATCGCCGTAGGCGAAATTCACCCGCAGCGCCACGGCGTCGAACGGCGCGGTCAGATCGATCCGATCTCCCGGAGCGATCCGCCCGGTGAAGTTGGCCGACACGACGAAAGGCGCCGACTGCACCACCATGCTTTGTTCGGCCTGCGCCTCGCCCGCATCCTTGCCCCCACCCTGCGTCATGCCGAGCAAGAAGCCGCCGCCGAGGACGACCGCCACGCCGGCGTAGAGCCACCGTCGCCGCGGCAGGCCGCCTAGTCGTTCAAGGAAATGCGCCATGTCTCGAGCGTGCTCCCGATTTGCTGATCAAGCGCCGTCAGCGCGTTGAGATAGGCGATGTTGGCCGACAACTGCTGAACATCGGCAGCTCGCAGGTCGGCCTGCAAGGACAGAACCTCGAAGTTCGAGGCCCTGCCAAAGCGCAGGCGTTCCTGGCCGATCTCAAGCGCCCGTTCGGACAGGGCTCGCGCACGCCGCGCCGCCTCCACCTGAAGCCAGTTGGCCTCGACCGACTGAACGGCGTCCAGCACCTGGCTTTCCACCGACTGTTTCAGTTCTTCAAACGCCAGTTCGGCGGTCTGCATTCCCGTCTCTGCCGCAAGCCAGTTCTGACGTCGTGACAGGTCGCCTATCGGAATATTCAGCCGCAGCCCGACCCTCGTGTCCGTTTCACGGAATTGGTCAAAGAAGCGAGGACCGTCGTCCCGCGCAGCCGAGGCCTGCAGCGACACATCCCAGAGCCGTTGATTGCGCGCCACGATCAACGCCTGACGCATCTGCTCCAGCGACTTGCGTTGCGCCAGAAGATCAATACGCGAAGCAAACGCCGCGGCTAGCGCACTGTTCTGATCGACCTCGACGCGCGTCGCCGTCATCGGCTCAACCGCCACGACATTGGTTCGGGAGTTGAGAGCCAACAACTGCAGAAGCCCCAGTTGGGCCGAAACCACCTGCTGGCGGGCCTGAAGGACGGCGACTTCCTGATTGGCGACGCCGGACTCGGTCTGGACGATGTCCGACTCGGCCATCCGCCCCGCCGCGATCAAGGCCCGATTGGTTTCGAGCAGAGCGCGAGTTCTTTCCAGAGATTCTTCGGCCAAACGCACCTGCTCCTGCGTCTGGATCAAACCACGATAAGAGGTGATGACAGTGCTGACGGTGCCGGCGACCGTGGCCTCTAACTGCAGGCGATTGATCTCTTCCTGCAGACGAGCGATGCGGACGGGGGCCATGTTGACTGCCAGACCGGCTCCGCGCAGCAAGGGCTGATTCAGACTGACGCCCGCCGTCTCATAGGAAAAACCGTCGTCGGTCAGCGGATCGGCCTGCGCCCAAACAAACTCGACCGTTCCTCCCAGCGGCGTGCGCCATGACGCCGAAGGACTGATGATGGCCTCGCCCTGAGCCTTACCATCGTTACGACGCTGCACCACCTCAAGGCCGATTGCTCCTTGCGGCACAAAGGCCCGCTCGGCCACGCGCAAATCAAAGCGCTGGACCACCCGCTGCAGGTAGGCTGAACGAATGTCGCGATTGTAGCGCAAAGCCAAGGCGACGGCCTCATCCAGCGTCAGCTCCAGCGCCGCGCCCGTCGGAACGGGCGTCCCCGACGGCAGAACCACAGGTGAAACTGGCCTGGGCATAGCCTGCGATCGGGCTTCAGTCGCCACGACCGCCACGACGCTCGACAGGCCGAGCCACAACAGAATTCTACCCCCCACGCAGAGCCTCTATCGGTTGAATGCGCGATGCGGCGATGGCGGGATAGAGACCGAACACCAGCCCGACGCCTGTCGCCACCCCCGCTCCCAGCAACAGGACCGTCCAACTCACTGCAAAGTCAAAGGGCAGAAACAGGGTCGCCAACCAGGTCATCCCAACCCCCAACCCATCGCCCAGCAGCCCGCCGCCCAGAGCCAGAACCACAGCCTCGATCAGAAACATCATGCGGATCTCGCCAGGCGTCGCGCCAATGGCGGCGCGAAGGCCGATTTCGCGCCGGCGCTCCATGACCGTCATCAGCATGACGTTCATGACTCCCACCCCACCGACCAGAAGCGAGATAGAGCCGATCGCCACCAGGATGCCCCCCAGCATGGCCATCTGCTTCTTCATGGCCTCAATCATGGTCTTGGCGTCCTGCACGCGGACGGGCGCCTGGGGCGTTGAAAGGGCGGCCGTATAGCGTGCCACAGCGGCGGCCGTATCCGCCTCGGGTCGAAGTCGGATCATCGCGCCCGTGGCGCCGTCGCCCGGAAGAATTCGACGGGCGCAGGCCAGAGGAATGAGCACGGCGCTATCGAACTGAATAGGGCTGAGCGCCTGCGGCGGCACGGCGGTCAGCGTCCCCACAACGGTAAAACCATAAGCTCCCAGGTGAACCACGCTGCCCGGCCCGACAGCCGCACCGGGGACCGACAAGTCCACAGCCACCTTCTGCCCCAGGACCGCGACAGAGCTGCAGTCATCCACTTCACGCAGCATCCGCCCGGCGGAAATCGTCAGACCGGCCATGTCGACAATGGCGGGCGTCACCCCCACTGCCATCACGCTGCTGGCCTTTTCTCCCGCGAAGGCGTCCAGGCTCGTCACCGCGAAGGGAGCCGCCATGACGGCGAACTGATCCTGGCGCACTAGGGCCTCGGTCAACAGAGGATCAAAGGTTCCAGCCCCCTCACTCTGCACGGACAGGACCTCCACGCCTGTCTGTCGAAAGCTCTTCATCGCTTCCAACTGCGCAATATGGGCGATGTTCATCAGGGCGACGATGGACGCCGAACCAATAACGACGCCCAGAAGCGCCAGAACGGAACGGCGGCCCTGGCCGCGCAGATTGGCCAACGCTTCCAGCGCCAACTCAGCCAGACCGACGCCCCTGCCCTTCACCCCGCCTCCCCCAGCGGCAGAACCCGTCCATCGCGGATTTCGATCACCCTATCGCAAAGCTTGGCCATGTCACGGTCGTGCGTGACCATCAGAATGGTGACGCCCAGGTCGCCATTCAGCGCGCGCAGCAGATCCATGACCTGCAACCCCGTCACGCTGTCCAGGTTTCCCGTCGGTTCGTCCGCCAGGATCAGGCGCGGCTCCCCCACAAGAGCGCGCGCGATGGCCACTCGCTGACGCTGACCGCCCGACATCTGCTCCGGTCGATGATCAACTCGATCAGAGAGACCGACACGCTCGAGCATGTTCAAAGCCCGCGCCTTGCGCTCGGCTCGCCCCACGCCGCGATGAAACAGCGGCAAGGCCACGTTCTCCCAAGCCGTCAGGCGTGACAGCAGATGAAAAGACTGAAAAACGAAACCGATCAGTTCATTGCGAAGGCGAGCCGCGTCGGTAGCGTTGAGAGCAGAGACTAACCGGTCATCGACGAATATCTGACCGCTATCAGCTTCATCCAGGAGGCCTATTAAATTGAGAAGCGTGCTTTTCCCAGAACCCGACGGCCCAACCAAAGCAGCCAAGGTTCCAGCTTCAAGTCTTAATGATACCCCATCAAGAACGGGCGCTTCGCCAAGCACATAGGATTTGCAAACACTATCCACTAAAAGCACGACTAATACGTCTCCGCGCAAGTGACATACAGGCTATGCTTGATGATTAGACAACAGCTCATGCCGCATAATCGCTACATAACGGCGACCATGAAGGACCTAATCAACGTACGCTCCAATCGTTTCCGCAAGTAGTAACCGCGCTCAATCCAAGCAATGCCATGAACCCTATGCGGCGCATCAGCTTCTGAACACCTCACGACGGACTGCGTTAGAATTAAAAGAGGTGCAGCCAAGCCATGCTTGACTGCACCTCCTTCGAGCGATGGCCTACGGAGTAGCCGTAATGCCCGGCACGTTCAGGTTGACCGAAACCGTGCAGTTCGGCGGGCTGGTGGACCCGCTAACGACCGGGATCGTGCCGCTACCGATGAACTTCGACGGCGAACCATTGGTGAAAGTGCCATTGACCCAACCCTCGCAGAGAGATCCGGAAATGGTCAGAGCACTGACGAAAATACGAGCAGAATAGGTCCCACCCGAACCCGACAGAACCTCAACCTTCCAGGGCGCGTACGACGGAACACTTACCGCGCCGCAAGGAATAAGAGGGGCAAACGGACGAGTGACGCCACTCACACTTTGCGAAGCATTGCTAGATGTCGCCTTAGTTTGCACCTTAATATCACCTGCTGCAATAGTACAGCTAAGCGATACGGTATGAGACAAAGCAGCCGTGCCAGAAATATTACTAGTAAAATTATTAGGTGTAAAAGTTTGAGCTGAAGCAGAAGCAGGCACAATAGCAAAAACAGTAAGCGCGCCAAACGCGCAGACCAGATTTTTCATCTTACCCTCCTAGCATTTAACAAAAACAACCAATTAAGATTGCACAATCAACATAAAACAATAACCCAAGATTGCAAGAAACTAATTTAGAATCTTGCTGATAGACTCAAACCAATTAGCCTTGGATCAGTCGTGAAGACATTTGTTGTTAACATTGAGTCATCGCTATTGGTAAATGCGTCAACGATAGAAGTTTCATCTAGAACATTCTTGACATACGCCTGAATAACAAGATTTTTTTCAGGATTCTCTAAGGTAAGAGAGATGTTAAGGTTATCCCAAGCCCGAATTCGATCGTACTCAGAGTTGTAAACTCTGAAATAACTCGATGATTGACGATAATAATCAATCCTTGGCACCACCTCCCATGCACCGACATTAAACTCGTATTGAACGCCGACACTGGCCGTGACGCGAGGAGAGTTGGGGAATTCATTTCCGCTCAGATCGGCCGCAAAGCCACGCCCTCCATTGGGCGCATCCTCAAAGGGATTGTAGGTAATTCCGAGGTACTGCCAGAACGGGAATGTAGAGGGGAAGGCGGGATCATAAGATCCATTCCGGCTGCTCCCGCCGCAAAGAGCAGACAGCGCATAAGGCGAGAACAACGTCCCCAGGAAGGACGAGAAGATGGTTTCGACGTGAGCCTTCGGCGCTATGCAGTTCGAAGGAACCTGAATCCAGGGACGCAAAACAACCCAATCAGGATTGCCCTGGGTTCGGTTCATCACATCAATGGAGCTCTCGCCATCAGCAATGCGCGTTTTGAGAAGGCCCACATTGGCGTCCACCCTCAACCGATCAATCGGCCGCCAAATCGTTTCAAACTCAAGACCATAGGCTGAAGCATCAAAATTCTCGTTGAACGAAATTCTATCGACAATTTGAGAAATCTGATAGTCAGAATAGTCATAATAGAATGCTGTTGTATTAAGCCTGAAGGTGCCGTTTGAATTTTGGTATTTGAGACCAACCTCAAATGCATTGACGTACTCAGGCTCGAACGTTTCACCCAGGGGCTGATACTGAACCACGGACTCATTTAAATCGGCCCTGGGAGGATTCGCCCCGCCCCCCTTATATCCTCGACTGTAGGAGGCGTAGAGCAGGCTGTTCTCGTTCAACTTCCAGTCAAAGACAGCTCGTCCCGTCAAGGCCTGCCAATTTTGAACAATATCCGGCATAGCCGGGTATCCGGATACGACGTTGCCACCCGTGACGCTACCGTAACCCAAGCTATCATCGCTCCCCAAAAGAAGCTGGCTCGGATATGGCGTAAATACCTTTTTATCGTCCGTGTAGCGCAATCCAATTGTTAGCTTATGAACAGGGCTCAGGTCGAAATAACCCTCCCCGAACAAGGCAAATGATTTCGTTACCGATTCATTCTTACTTCTAAAATAGTTGTGACCATCACCATTAAGGTTCGATAATTCAGAGTAATCAACCCCAACGCACTCTCCATTAGAGCCGTCAATACATCCGCGCGTAATAAGAGATTCATTCTCGAAGTTAGGAACTCGATTGTAGAAATATTCAGCAAGGAATGAGAACACATTATTGAATACGAAATAGTCGTCTTTTGTTTTAAATTTCGTATAATTTGCACCAATGCTATAGTTGAAAAATTCATTGCCTACAGATTGAATTCTGAACTCTTGGTAGAACTGGCTATTCTCTGAGCGGCTCAGATCTGCCGATTCCATACGCGACGACAGACCCAACTGCGGATCGTTATAAAATCCACCACGCAGAGCGACGGACTCAAGAGGATCTCCAAAAATACCGTAAAGATTATCAGTACTGTTGAAAACGTTATTTGTGATGTATCTATTATAGTCCTGCGTCGACCAATAACTATCTTCTGTATAAAGAGTTTGAGAATACAGAGTGATATTATCACTAATATCGAAGCGCAAATTTAGCTGGAATATATCATTGTCGGCGACGAATTTTGGATTGTAGCTGGTCGATATTTCACGAAGATTTCGAGATTGAGCCAGACCTTCATAAGGGTCTATTCCTGCAGGTGATGCATATACAGGAGCGCCGCCAAGATCCGGGTGTTGATAGCCGATCCCGATGCCACTCAAGATCAACATCTGGGAAAGCCCCAAGCCGTTGGGAACGCCATAGGCAGCGTCATCATACAGAGAGCCAGGCAAGCAGCCCTGACTCATCCGCCCCCGGTCAGCCAGGGTCGGGATATCGACGTTTCCAACCCGGGCGGGTCCCTCATCCCGCGTACACAGGTTCTTGCCCGTCCTCGACCGATTATCGTCCTCGCCGAAGTGCTCCCAGATCAGGGTGGCGTTGAACCTGTCATTCGGCTCCCACGCCGCTGAAAGGCGGGTGGAATAGAGATCCCGTCCATTCACATGTGACTCTGTGAAAGTATTGTAGTCAAAGCCGTCGCGCTTGGTCATTGACGCCGCGCCACGCACCCAGAAGTTTTCAGCGAGGGGGATGTTGACCATCGCCTGCCCCCGCACAGTGCCATAATTGCCCGTTTCAGCCTTGAGCAAGGCCTCAAAATCGGGACCAGGCAAGTTCGGAATCATGTTGACCACGCCCGCCGTGGCGTTACGCCCGTAAAGCGTGCCTTGCGGTCCGCGCAGGACCTCAACCCGGTTCACGTCCATGTATTCCGACTCGAACAGTCGGTTGCGGATCATAGGGCTATTGTTGAAGCTGACGGCGACCGCCGGATCACTTGACGCTGAAATCGCCTTCGTCCCGATCCCGCGGATCGAGAAATTATACATGCTGAAGTTGTTTTTGGAGAAGCTGACGTTCGGAACCGCCCTCAGCAACTCAGAGCCGCCCTCGATCTTCATCGCATCCAAAGTCTCGGCGGAGAAGGCCGAGACCGCGATCGGCACGTCCTGGATCGATTCCTCGCGCTTCTGGGCCGTGACAATGATGTCCTCGACCGTCGTGGCTCCGCTGTCCGGCGCGGTCTGGGCCAGGGCCGGCGTCGCCATGGTCAATGCAAGAATGGATACAGTCGCGGCCAAGCGCGCATGAACGACCGATGCCGTCATCTAAACCCCTCCCCAGGGAGCGCCCCGTTCCCCAACGGGTCGCAAACGTTTCCACGCCGCCAGTTTCGTTCCACTGACCGGGGCGGCGCCGGCAGCGGTTAGGTCCAGACGATCATGCTACTCACCTATCTGTCAATACATATTGACAGATATGTTCGCCAAAGAAACTCTCGTTTCATATTGACAATTGTGTTAGTCAATTATCGATCTAGACGGGGATGGATATGGACGCGGACGTCATCGTGGTGGGCGGAGGATTGGCCGGTCTGGTCGCCGCCAATGAGCTGGTGCAGGCTGGAAAGCGCGTGGCCCTGGTGGATCAGGAAAACCCGGCCAACCTCGGCGGCCAGGCCTTCTGGTCGTTCGGCGGCCTGTTTCTGGTCAACTCCCCTGAGCAGCGAAAGCTGGGCGTGCGCGACAGCTTCGATCTGGCTTGGCGCGACTGGCGGGGCAGCGCGAGCTGGGACCGTCTGGACGGGCCGCTGGCCGAGGACGAATGGGCGATCCAATGGGCCCGTGCCTATGTCGCGTTCGCCGCCGGCGAGAAGCGGTCCTGGCTGAAACAGCATGGCGTCAGCCTGACCCCCATGGTCGGATGGGCGGAGCGCGGCGGCGGCCAGGCCTTCGGGCACGGCAATTCCGTGCCGCGCTTCCACGTCGCCTGGGGCACGGGGACCGGGGTGTCGGAACCCTTTGCTGATCGCGCGCGGGCGGCGGCTGGGGACGGACGCCTCACCTTTCACCACCGGCGCCGGGTCGATCAGCTGCTGGTCGAGGGTGGGCGCATCGTCGGGGTGACGGGAGCGATCCTGGCCCCGGACACGGCGCTGCGCGGCGCCCCATCAAGCCGTGACGTGGTCGGCGACTTCATCCTCAGGGCCAGCGCCGTCGTCCTGGCGTCTGGCGGCATCGGCGGCGACCATGACAAGGTGCGACGCTTCTGGCCCGAGCGGCTGGGTTCGCCGCCGAAGTCGATGATCACCGGCGTCCCCGCCTATGTCGACGGGCGCATGCTGGACATCGCGGGCGAGGCCGGAGGCCGGCTCGTGAACCGCGACCGCATGTGGCACTACGTCGAGGGGGTGCAGAACTGGGCCCCGATCTGGCCCCGGCACGCCATCCGCATCCTGCCCGGCCCGTCGCCGCTGTGGCTGGACGCTCTGGGGCGGCGGCTGCCCTCGCCCGCCCTGCCCGGCCACGACACCATGGCCACGCTGAAGCATCTGCGCACCACGCCGGATCTGGCCGAACACGACCACTCCTGGTTCATCGTCAGCCAGAAAATCCTCGAGAAGGAGTTCGCCCTTTCGGGGTCGGAGCAGAACCTCGACATCACCGAGCGCAAGTGGCTCAAGGTTCTGATGTCGCGCCTGGGCAAGGGCGCGCCGCCTGCGGTGGACGCCTTCAAGCGACAGGGCGCGGACTTCGTCGTCGCCGATGATCTGGACACCCTGGTCGCCCGGATGAACGCCCTGACCGAGCGGCCCTTGCTGGACCCGGCCTTGATCCGTCGTCAGGTCGAGGATCGCGACGCCCAGATAGACAATCCCTACGCCAAGGATTTCCAGATCATGAGCATCCACAACAGCCGCCGCTATCTGGGTGACCGGCTGGCGCGCACGGCGACGCCGCACCGGCTGCTGGACCCCAGGGCCGGGCCGCTGATCGGGGTCAGGCTGCATGTCCTGACGCGCAAGTCCCTGGGCGGGCTTCAGACCGATCTGTCGAGCCAGGTGCTGAAGGCCGACGGCACGCCGTTCGAGGGACTATACGCCGCAGGCGAGGCTGCGGGCTTCGGCGGCGGCGGATTGCATGGTTACAATGCGCTGGAAGGCACCTTCCTGGGCGGGTGCATCTTCTCGGGCCGGGCGGCGGGGCGCGCCCTCGCCGGTCGGGTCTGAGGTTTCTCGGGGGAGGAAAAGACCATGGATTCACCTCTGGCCATGATCGGCCTGCCGGTCGCGCTGGGCGTCATCATGTTCGGCCTGGGGCTGGACCTCACGCCCGGCGACTTCGCCCGCATCGGCAAACGGCCCAAGGCGGTGGCCGTCGCCCTCGCCTGCCAACTGCTGCTTCTGCCCGCCGTCTGTTTCGGCCTGGTGCTGCTGTTCCGCCTGCCGCCGGTTCTGGCGGTCGGCATGATGTTGCTGGCGGCCTCGCCCGGCGGGACCACGGCCAATCTCTACAGCCACCTGTTCCGGGGCGACGTGGCCCTGAATATCAGCCTGACGGCGATCAACTCGGTCATCGCCGTCCTGACCCTGCCGGTCATCGTCAACCTGTCGATCGCCTGGTTCCAGCCCGGCGACATGACCGTGGGCCTGCAACTGAAGAAGACCATCGAGGTCTTCATGATCGTCCTGGCCCCCGTCTGCCTGGGGATGCTGGTGCGCGGGCTCAGGCCCGGTTTCGCCCGCGCCATGGACAAGCCGGTGCGCCTGGCCTCGGTCGTCATTCTGACCCTGGTGATCGCGGGGGCCGTCGTGTCCAACTTCGCCGTGCTGAAGGACGACTTCATCGCCCTGGCCGGCATTGTCGTCAGCTTCTGCGTCCTCAGCCTGGGCATAGGCTTCATCGTCCCGCGCCTGTTCCGCATCAACCGCGAACAGGCGATCGCCAGCGCCTTCGAGGTCGGCCTGCACAACGCCACCCTGGCCATCGTCATCGCCCAGTCGGTGCTGGTGGTCCCGGACATGTCCCTACCCGCCGCCGTCTATGGCGTGCTGATGTTCCCCCTCGCGGCGGTCTTCGGCCTGCTGATCACGCGCAAGCGCGCACCTCAGGCGGCGTCGGAAACCGCCTAGGCCTCAGCGCAGCTCGCGGCGCAGCACCTTGCCCACCGGCGTCTTGGGCAGGGGGGCGTTGCGGAACTCGACCAGACGCGGCGTCTTGTAGGCGGTCAGTTGCCCCCGGCAGTGGGCGATCAGCATCTCCGCCGTCAGTTCGGGCGAGCGCGGCACGACGACGATCTTGATCTTCTCGCCCTGCACCGGGTCAGGGACGCCGACCGCCGCCACCTCCTCGACCAGAGGATGGCTCGCCACCACGTCCTCGATCTCGCCCGGATAGACGTTGAAGCCCGAGACCAGGATCATGTCCTTGATCCGATCCACCAGCCGCACCCGGCCGTCCGCCTGCATCACGCCGACGTCGCCGGTCGCCAGCCAGCCGTCCGCTGAAATAACCTTGGCCGTCTCGTCGGGCCGCTTCCAGTAACCCAGCATAACTTGCGGTCCGCGCACGCACAGTTCGCCCGGCTCGTCGATCCCGGCCCATGTTCCATTGTCGCGGCGCATCCGCACCTCGGTCGAGGGCACCGGCAGGCCGACGGTCCCGTCAAATCCCATGGTCTCGGGATGCTCCAGATCGACCCGCCCGATGCAGACCACCGGCGACGTCTCGGTCAGGCCATAACCGTCGATCAGAGGCGCGCCCGTCACCGCCTCCCACTCCTCGGCCACCACCTTCTGCGTCGCCATGCCCCCGGCGATGGTCAGCTTCAGGTCCGAGAAGTCGCGATTGCGGAAGGCCTCGGTCTTCAACAGGCTGGAAAACAGGGTGTTCAGCCCCGTCATGCCGACGAAGCGCTCCTTCCTCAGGATCCATTCCACGCGTTTTGAATCGCGCGGATTGGCGATCAGGATGTTCCTGCCCCCCGCCCCGGTGAACATCATCAGGTTCGCCGTCAGGGAGAAGATATGATAGAGCGGCAGCATGGTGACATTGCCCAGCGGCGCGTTCTGATCGATCTGATCCAGGATCCAGACCCGCCCCTGGATCGTGTTCGCCAGGATGTTGCGGTGGGTCAGCATGGCCCCCTTGGCCACACCCGACGTGCCCCCCGTATATTGCAGGAAGGCTATGTCTTCCGGCTTCGTTTCGACCGGCTTCAGGGTCAGGCGCCGCGCCCGGCGCATCAACGACCTCCAGCGATGCGCGCCCGGCAGGCGGTAGGCCGGGACCAGCTTCTGCACATGGCGCATCATGGCGCTGACGGCGACGCCCTTCAGACCCGGCATCATGTCGCCCATGGCCGTCACGACGACGTGGCGGACCTCCGTCCCCTCGCGCGCCAGCTCCAGCGTCCTGGCGAACATGTCCATCACCACGATGGCGACCGCGCCGCTGTCCTTCAACTGGTGATGCAACTCGCGCGGCGTGTAGAGCGGGTTGACGTTGACCACTACCGCCCCGGCGAACAGCACCCCGAACAGGGCCGTCGGATATTGCAGACCATTGGGCATCATCAGCGCCACTCGATCGCCGGGCTTGATCCCCGCGGACTGCAGCCAGGCCCCAAAGGCCTTGGCCGCCGCCAGCACCTGGCCATAGGTCAGCGCCGTGCCCAGGCTGACATAGCCCGGCCGGTCGGCGAAGCGGCTCGAATCCGCCTCGAACATCTGCTGCACCGACGTCCAGCGCGCCAGTTCGTCCTCGATGCGCGGCGGGACCCCCGGCCGATATTGCTTCGTCCAGAAGCGTTCGGCCCACAGCCGGTCGGCCTCGGCCGCGGCGGCGAGGCTGAGGGCGCTCGTCCCGCTCATTTCTCCACCACCGCGACCACGCCCTGACCGCCCGCCGCGCAGATCGAGATCAGGCCACGCCCGCCGCCGCGCCGGTCGATCATGGTCGCCAGATTAGCGAGGATGCGTCCGCCCGTCGCCGCGAACGGATGCCCCGCCGCCAGCGAGCCGCCGTTGACGTTCAACCGGCTCATGTCGATGGCCCCCGGCACCCGATCCAGCCCCAGGCTGGTGCGAGCGTAGTCCTCGTCCTGCCAGGCCTTCAGCGTGCACAGCACCTGTGCGGCGAAGGCTTCGTGGATTTCATAGAGATCAAATTCCTGAAGCGTCAGACCCAGCCTGGCCAGCATGCGCGGCACGGCGTAGGCGGGCGCCATCAGCAGGCCCTCGTCGCCTTTCACAAAGTCCACCGCCGCCGTCTCGCCCGTTCGTAAGTAGGCCAGCACCGGCAAGCCGCGCGCCTTCGCCCAGTCCTCGCTGGCCAGCAGCACGGTCGAGGCTCCGTCGGTCAGGGGCGTGGAATTGGCCGCCGTCAGCGTGCCGTTGGCGCGGTCGAACACCGGCTTCATCGTCGCCAGCCTGGCCGGATCGATGTCGGGCCTCAGGTTATTGTCGCGCTTCAGCCCCCGGAAGGGCGTGACCAGATCATCGAACAGCCCGGCCTCCCAGGCCGCGGCGGCGTTGCGGTGGCTGGCCACCGCCAGAGCGTCCTGATCCTCGCGCGGGATGGCCCAGCGTTTGGCCATCACCTCGCAGCTCTCGCCCATCGACAGGCCGGTGCGCGGCTCGGCGTTGCGCGGCGGCTCGGGCTTGAAGGGGGCGGTCAGACCGGCGCCCAGAAGGGCCTTGATCCGCCCGCCTGTGGTCTTCTCGCGGTTGGCCGCCAGCAGGGCCTTCCTGAACTTCTCGTTCAACCCGATGGGCGCGTCCGAGGTGGTGTCCACCCCGCCGGCGACGCCGACCTCGATCTGGCCCAGGGCGATCTTGTTGGCCACCAGTATGGCCGCCTCCAGCCCGGTGCCGCAGGCCTGGCTGACGTCATAGGTCGGGGTGTCGTGGCCGATGGTGGTGTCCAGCAGGCTCTCGCGCGTCAGGGCGATGTCGCGCGACAGCTTCAGCACCGCCCCCGCCGCCACCTCGCCCAGCCGCAGGCCGTGCAGGTCGTAGCGGTCGGCCAGACCTTGCAGCGCCGCCGTCAGCATCTCCTGATTGGAGGCCTCGGCATAGGCGGTGTTGGACCGCGCAAAGGGAATGCGGTTGCCGCCCAGAATGGCGACCCGGCGCGGCGCAGAAGCGGTCAGCATGCAAGACTATCCTCAGGCGAAAGGGTCAAGCGACCCCGCAGATGGGCGCGCGCCCCTTTGGCGTCGCGCACCTCGAAATCACGGCTCGCGCCGCTCGGTCCCACGTAGAGCCCCGCCTGTCCCGGCAGGAACAGCGGCGCACGAAAGGCCGCCTCGACCTCGGCGGCGTCCAATGGCGTCGGCGGCGACAGGGCGGCCACGGCCCGCGCCTTGGTCCACATCCCATGCGCAATGGCCCGGCGAAACCCGAACAGCCGCGCCCCCAGGGCTGAGGTGTGGATTGGATTGGCGTCGCCCGAAACCCGCGCATAGCGGCGGCCCAGATCAGCCGGAGCCGTCCAGGCCTCGACCAGCCGGTCGGCCTCGTCCCCCGTCAGCACCGGCGCCGGATCGCCCTGACCGGGACGCCCCAGCCGCAGATAGACGCTCGTTCCCTCCCACACCGTCACGCCGTCGCGCACCGCCGTGGTCTCCAGCGTAAAGGCCTGCCCCTTGTCGTGGCTCAGGAACCGGCCCGCCCGCGCCGTCAGCGTCAGCCGGTCGCCGATGTTCAGCCGGGCCTGCTGGCGGATGCGGTTGTGCAGATGCACCAGCCCCATGGCCGGATAGGGAAAGTCCGCCCCCAGCATGATCCGCATCTGTAACGGGAAGGCCAGGATGTGCGGCGCGGTGATCGGCACGCCCTGTTCCGGCGCAAAGCCGCACAGCCGGGCATAGGCGCCGATCGCCTCGGCCCCCAGCGCAACCTCGCGCTGCAGCACCCGGCGCGGCAGCACCGCCTCGCCTCCCTCGGCCCGCAGCATCCCCCGCATCATGCCATTGAGGGCCCCGCCGACCACAGCCGCGCCCGACAGCGGCGCGTCGAACCGCTCGACCGCCGCCGTCATGCGCCCAGCAGGCTCTGACCGCAGACGCGCACCACCTGTCCATTGACCCCGCCCGACGCCGGATCGGCCAGCCAGGCGATGGTCTCGGCCACATCGACCGGACGCCCGCCCTGCCCCATGCTGTTCATCCGCCGTCCCGCCTCGCGAATGGCGAAGGGGATGGCGGCGGTCATCTGGGTCTCGATGAAGCCGGGGGCCACGGCGTTGATGGTGATCCCCTGCCCCGCCAGTTGCGGCGCCAGCCGCCGCACCGCCCCGATCCAGGCGGCTTTCGACAGGGCGTAGTTGCTCTGCCCCATGTTGCCGGCGATCCCGCTCAACGAGGAGACTGCGATGATCCGACCGTTGGCGCGAATCCCCCCGCCCTCGACCAGGGCGCGGGTGATGGCCAGGGGCGCCGTCAGATTGACCGCCATGACGCTGTCCCACTCGCGCGGCTCCATGCGGGCGATGGTGCGGTCGCGGGTGATGCCCGCATTGTGGATCACCACGTCATAGCCGCCGCGCGCCCGCGCATCAGCCAACAGGACCTCGGCCGCATCGGGCGCCGTGATGTCCAGCGCCAACGCCTCGACGCCGAGTTCCGCCGACAGGGCCGACAGCCCCTCCGCGGCCCCGGCCACGTCCAGGGCGACGACCTGCGCGCCCTCGGCGACGAACAGGCGGGTGATGGCCTCGCCAATGCCACGCGAAGCGCCGGTGACCAACACGCGTCGTCCCCTGTGCCCCGCCCCCGTTTCCGCCGTCGCGACCGGCGCGCCGACGCGGATCGGCTGGCCCGAGACATAGGCCGAGCGCGGCGACAGCAGGAAGGCCAGCGTGCTTTCCGCAGCGCCCTCCGCCCCCGGTGTCACATAGAGCACATGCACGGCGATGCTCCGCCGCGCCTCCTTGGCCAGAGATCTGACAAAGCCCTCCAGCCCGCGCTGGATCGCCTCGCCCTCAGCGTCGGCCATCAACTCGGGCGGCGTTCCGACCACCACGATCCGCCCATGCTGGGCCACCGAACGGATCGCCTGATGGAAGAAGCGATAGAGGCCCTGAGCTGCGCATGCGTCGGCGCAGTCCGAGGCGTCGAACACCAGCCCGCCATAGCGCACGTCCGGCGACCATTCGGCATGGACCTTTTGCCTAGAGGCCGCAGCCAGACGCTCCAGCGTCGCCGCCATGCGCCCGCCCCCCTCTTCGCCATGGGCAGGCCCGAGCAGCAGAGGCCCGACCAGGCCCGACCCCTCCTCGGCGCGACGTTGCAGCGGCGCGGGACGCGGCAGGCCCAGGGCCCCCGTCAGCCAGCCGCCGACGCCGGAGTTGGCGAAATCCAGATACCGGTCGCTCATCAGGCGGCCTTCTTCGTCGTCTTGCGGAGCGCGGCCTCGGCCGCCTGACGCCGCTCCATCCCGGCGGCCATGTCGAAGTCGGCGGGGAAGTCGTCCACCTGGATCGCCTGATCGGCATAGGTCGCGAAGCGGGCGATGACCGCGCGTTCCTTGGCGCTGATCAGGTCCAGCCCCTCCGCCTCGACGGCCCAGGCGTTCAGCAGGGTCAGGTTCTGCGGCGCGCGGGCGATACGGCCGGCGCGAATGGCGTCCTTCAAACGGCGCTCGATGGCCTCGACCTGCGGATAGAGGTCAAAGGCGACGATGGTCGCGGCGATGGGATCGACCTCGATCCGCGCCGACCAGGACCCGGCGGTCAGGCGGTCCCGCGCCGGTCCATGCCTCTGGATCAATCCGGCCACAGCGGCGGCGCAGGCGTCGTTCGGCCCTGGCGTCCGCAGCCCGAACGGCGCCCCGACCAGCTTCAGGAACAAGGCAGCGCCCCGGTTCGGATGATTGGCCAGCAGGTCGCGCCACGCCGTCCCGGCCCGCGCCAGGGCGTCCTGCGCCGCCCAGTGGACGAAGGGCAGATCCTCGACCGGACGCCCCTCGTCCTCGAACCGCTTCAGCACGCTGGACAGGATGAAGAGCTGGGACAGGATGTCGCCCATCCGCCCGGTCATCGCACCCTTGCGCTTCAAGGCGCCGCCGACGGTGGCCATCGACAGATCCGAGGCCAGGGCCAGCAGGGTCGAGAAGCGGGTGGCCGACCGGTAGTAGCGCCTCAGCTGCGGCACCGCATTCCACGGCGCGGCGATCAACTGCCCGCCGGTCAGGCTGAAGGCCAAGGCCCGCGCCATGTTGCGGAACAGGAAGCCGACATAGCCGAACAGGGCCACGTCGAACGCCTTGATCTCGCCCGCCCCTGCCGTCCGCATCAGGGTCAGGACATAGGGATGGCAGCGGATGGCGCCCTGACCATAGATGATCAGGGTGCGGGTCATGATGTTGGCGCCCTCGACGGTGATGGCGACCGGGATCTGCTGATAGGCGCGGGCCAGGAAGTTGCCCGGTCCCATGCAGACGCCCTTGCCGCCGACCACGTCCATGCCGTCATTGATGATGAGGCGCGCGCGCTCGGTGACGTGATACTTGGCGATGGCCGAGACGACCGAGGGCTTCTCGCCCTGGTCCAGCGCCGCCGCCGCCAGCCGCCGCACGGCGTCCGTGGCGTAGAGGTGCCCCGCCATGCGGGCCAGGGCCTCCTGCACGCCCTCGAAGGCGCCGATGGGCTGGTTGAACTGGCGACGGATGGCCACGTAGGCCCCGACCATGCCGACGGCCAGCTTGGACATGCCGACATTGGACGACGGCAGGGAGATGGCCCGGCCCGCGGCCAGACACTCCATCAGCATCCGCCAGCCCGTCCCGACCTGCTCGCGCCCGCCGATGACCATCTCCATCGGCACGAAGACGTCGTCGCCGCTGGTCGGGCCGTTCTGGAAGACCGCGTTCAGCGGCCAGTGGCGGCGCCCGATATTCACCCCCGGATGGTCGCGCGGGATCAGGACGCAGGTGATGCCCGGCTCGGCCTCGCCGCCCAGCAGGCCGTCGGGGTCCAGGGCGCGAAACGCCAGACCCAGCACCGTCGCGACCGGGGCCAGGGTGATGTAGCGCTTGCGCCAGCTGATGCGAAAACCCAGGGTCTCGACGCCGTTCCACATCGCCTTGCAGACCACGCCCGTGTCGGTGATCGAGGCGGCGTCGGACCCGGCATAGGGGTTGGTCAGGGCGAAGCAGGGGATTTCCTCGCCGCAGGCCAGACGCGGCAGATAGTGGTTCTTCTGCGCTTCGGTGCCGTAGTGCAGCAGCAGCTCCGCAGGGCCCAGCGAATTGGGCACCATGACCGAGACCGCCGCCGCCGAGCAGCGCGTCGACAGCTTCTGGATCACCTGGCTGTGGCCATAGGCCGAGAAGCCCAGGCCGCCGTAGGCCTTGGGAATGATCATCCCCAGGAAGCCCTTGTCCTTGGCGTAGGCCCAGGCCTCCGGCGACAGGTCCTGCCAGACCGAGGTGGTCTCCCAGTCGTTGGCCAGATCGCACAGGTGTTCAGTCTCATGGTCGAGGAAGGCCTGCTCCTCGGCCGTCAGCCCCGGCGCGGGCGTGGCCAGCAGCCGCTTCCAGTCCGGCCGACCCGCGAACAGCTCGGCGTCCCACCAGACGTTGCCCGCCTCAACCGCCGCCTGCTCGGTCGGGCTCATCTTGGGCATGATCTGCCGGAAGCCCGCCATGGCCGGGCGCGACAGGATGGCGCGACGCAGAGGCGGAACGCTCAGCAACAACAAGACCGGGGCAAGCACCGCCGCCATGATCCCCGCCGTCGTCGGCGCGATCACCTGCGCGCCCCAGCCCGCCGCGATCCAGGCGGCGACGGCCAGCGTCCACGCCGCCATCCGCGCCTGCACGAAGGTCAGGATGAAGGCCCCGAGGGCCAGCGCACCAATCCAGATCAGCATGGTTCTTTCCTCACGGCCGACACGGTCCCCCGACGGCCTCTCTCGATTACAAGCGTCGTCCGTCAGGCCGGGTTGCGCTCAGCGCGCCCGCGTCCAGGTCTGGGTCCGGCACAGCATCCGCGCGATGCAGCCCCGCACCGCCAGCCGGTCAGCCTCGACCAGGGTCAGCGTCCCCGTCGCCGCCCCCTGCCCGCTGTCCGGGTCGTAGAGAGGCCCCGCGCTCCAGACCCTCGGCCCGCCAGACGCCGCCCGCACCACCGTCAGCCCCTTGATCGGACGCGAACGCAGCGCCGGGTCGCGGTTGCGCACGTCCCGCTGGTCCGGGTCGGCCCTCAGGGCGGCGGCGTCCGCCACCTTGGCGCACAGACCGGCGCCGCAGCGCTCGATGACGACCACCCCGTTCTGGGCCGGCGTGCGCCAGCGCCCCAGGAGGGCCTCGTCCTGCGCCACGGCGGGCGAGGCGACGATCGCCGCCAGACAGGCCGCCGACGCCCACAGGCCCCGCCTCACCCCTTGCCGCCCTGATAGGCGTTGCGCACCGACGGCGGGACACGCTGATAGAGGGTCGGCGTCGGGATCTTCAGACGGCGCCGCGCCACGTCCAACGGCTCGGCGAACAGCCGCTCATAGTCCTCGCCCGGCAGCCAGGCGGCGCGGCGGCCGTCGCGCCAGGCCTGAAACACCGCCCGCGCGCATGGATAGCCGGTGCGCGCCCGCATGAACTGAACCGCGATGCTGGAGGCGATCAGGCCGAAGCCCGCGCTGCGCGTCTGCGGCAGGGAAAACGCCACCAGGCAGGCCTCGCCCAGAGCATCGGCCTGATAGCCGGTCAGCACGTGCCAGATGTCATGCACGTCGCGCATGCGCCGCGCGAACCAGGCGCGCGGGTGCGCCGCCTCGATCTCGCTGTCGGCCACCTTGCGGCTCTCATCGGCCAGGCCGTAGGCCGAGAAGTTCTGGGCGTCGATGAAGTCGCGATAGGCCGCCCCCACCGATCCCGGCGCGAACTGGTCCAGCCAGGCCCGGTCCTGCAGCCGATCGGCCAACTCCAGGCGGCGATAGGCCTGAAGCCCGCCTTCCGGCGTCTTCAGCAGCCGGCCATAGCCCCATTCGGGCGAGCGCCCGGACAGGGCGTTCATGATCTCGAACACCTGTTCGGTGTCATCCTTGTCAGCCACCAGGCGGCGCATGGCGCGCAGCGCACGGATCGGTTGCACGCGATGGGCGCCTACCTGCGACGGTTGACGCCGCGCGACGGAAAGCTCGAAAGCGGGAAGGGTTGAGGCGACTTGCACTTGCGGGTTCCTTCGGGGAAGCCTAAGACGACTAACTATCTACATGAATGTCATTTACAGATATGTCAATTGCCTCGATCGAAAAACCGCGTCGCCGTCGCCGCTCGCCTGAAGAGGCCCGTCGCGAGGCCGTGGACGCCGCCCGCGCCCTGCTGCTGTCGGGCGGCCCCAATGCGGTGACCCTTTCGGCGGTCGCGGCGGACATCGGCGTCACCCACGCCAACCTGATCCACCACTTCGGCTCGGCCGCCGGCCTTCAATCGGCGTTGATGGGGTCGATGGTGGCGGACCTCGGCAAGGCGCTCGACACGGCCGTCGCGCGCCTGCGCACCGACGAGGGCGCCCCGCTGGAATTGGTCAACGCCGTGTTCGACGCCTTCGCCGAAGGCGGCGCCGGCCGACTGGCGGCCTGGATCGCCCTGTCCGGCGACCTGTCGCATCTGGAGCCCGTCCGAGCCGCCGTGGGCGATCTGGTCGAAGCCATCGCTGAAAAAATGGGCGATGACGGCGAGGCGCGCGAGCGGATCGGCTCGGCCGTGCTCTTCATCGCCCTCAGCGCCTTTGGCGAGGCCCTGATCGGCCCGCCCCTGCGCAACATGCTGGATCAGCCCGACGACGCCGGGCGCAAGGTCGTGGCCGGCCTCCTGCCCCGCTTCCTGGCCCGCAACGACTGATCCCAGGCCCCGCCCTGCGGACAGAAAAAAGCCCGACGCATGGCGCGTCGGGCTGAAGTCGTTCGGTGATGGTGGGTGTCCTCGAAGAATGAAGACAGACCTGTTGATCGACTTGTTTGGTTAATCAAAGGTTAAATGTGTCATTTCGAGACGTTTATGCGTCCGGAAACCAACTCGTCTGCCGCGCGCGCCCTGACAGGCTGCGCGTCACCCGCCACCCCTCGCCCGACCGTTCGATGCGGCCTGACGTATCGACCTCCGCCGGCCCCGGCCCTGGATAGGAGAAGCTCGTCCCGCCGACGACGATAGAGGCCGAGCGATCCGAAAGGCCCGGCAAGGCCGCGACCCAGCGGCCGGCGGAATCCGCGCTGGCCGTGACCTCGCCCCCGCCGTCCACGACGATCCTGACCTGGCCGCCCGGCGTGGCGCGGCCGGACGCCGCCAGTCCTCGGCCGTCTCCATCCACCGAATCCAGCACCGGCCCTCTGGACAGGCGCCGGCTGGCCCCGCCTTCGACCAGCAAGGCCGCCAGGGGCGCGCCCTCGCCCGCCAGCAGAAGCCGCTCGGGGCCGAACGCCGGAAACTGACCGATCTGAACCTCGGGGGTCATGATGACGGCGTCGGGCAGTTGGCCGACATGCAGCTCGAATCGTCCCGCATTGTCGGCGCCCACCGCAAAGGCCAGGTCCTGACCGCCGCGCAGGACGACGCGGGCGCCCGGCGACGCTTCGCCGCGCACCACCACGCCATCGCCCTGGCGCTCCACGACGCGGATGCGCGGCGAGGCCGTCCAGCCGCCGTCCTGGCGGGCCTCCTCGCCCTTGACGCCCTCCGTCGCCTCCCCGCACCCGGCCAGAAGCAATGCAGCGCCGATCCCTGCGACGACAATCCGACGTTTCATCCTGACCCGCGTAGCGATATGCCTGTTTCCCTCAGATAGCGCGGCCGACGCCGCCCTGTCTTCCTTCCTGTATCGAGGCCCCATGTCTTTGCCGCCCGCCACCATCGCCCCCTTCGACGGCCGCTCGGTCTGCCTGTTCTGCGGTTCGTCCGACGGGGCTGATCCGCAGTACGTCCAGGCCGCCAGCGCCTTCGGCAAGGCGACGGCCGAGGCGGGCTGGCGTCTGGTCTATGGCGGCGGCGGCGTGGGCCTGATGGGCGCCTCCGCCCGCGCGGCGCACGAGGCCGGCGGTCGCGTGGTCGGGATCATGCCGGCCTTCCTGCGCAGCCGCGAACGCCTGTTCGACGACGTCGAGACCGTGGTCGTCACCTCGATGCACGAGCGCAAGCAGCTGATGTACGATCAATCTGACGTCTTCGTCGTGGCGCCGGGCGGCATCGGCACCCTGGAAGAAGCCATCGAGCTGCTGTCGTGGAAACGGCTGGACCTGCACGCCAAGCCGGTCATCTTCTTGAACCTGAACGGCTTCTGGGAAAACTACTTCGCCCTGATCCGCCACAGCGTGCGCGAAGGCATGACCCCGGCCAGCTTCCTGGAGGCCTACATCAGCGTCGACACGGTCGAGGAAGCCGTCGCCGCCATGAAATTGGCGGAGAATACGCCGCACTTGAAACATGATCGTCGGTAAGTAAACGTGGGTCACTAAACGTCGATCCGTTATCCTGAAACCGCATTGACAGTTTCAAAAGAAAACGGACTATGGCGTCATAAGGGCGAGCGCCCTACCCATACTGGAGACCTGTCCATGCGTGCTCTTCTCGCCGCCGCCCTTCTGTTCGCGGCCACTCCTGCCTTCGCCGACGCCCCGGCCACCAGCCTGACCCTGGCCGACGCCGCCAAGGCCCCGGCCGGTCGCGTCATCGTCGACGGCGCCGCCTGGCGCTGCGAAGGCGCGTCCTGCACCGCCTCGGGCGGAACCAACCAGCCCGCCGCCCGCGCCTGCCGCCGCGTGGTCGCCAAGCTCGGCCCGGTCACGGCCTTCAGCTACAAGGGCGAAACCCTGGACGAGCAGGCCCTGGCGACCTGCAACGCCGGCTGATCCAGCCTTCCAGGCTGAAGCTGAAACGAAAAAGGCCGCCTTCTTACGAAGGCGGCCTTTCTTGTATCCGATTGAAACGAAGGCTCAGCCCGCCTCGCCCTTCAGGCGACGCACGATGGCGTCACGGCCGATCAGGGGCGCCATGGCCGCCATGTCCGGGCCGTGCGCCTGTCCGGTCAGGGCCAGACGCAGCGGCATGAACAGGCCCTTGCCCTTGGCCCCGGTCTTCTCCTTCACCGCCGTCGTCCAGGCCGACCAGGCGCCCGCGTCAATGACCTCGGGCAGAACTTCCAGCGCCGCGGCGGCGAAAGCGGCGTCCTCGATCACCGGCGTCACCGGGCCGGTGACGATCTTGGCCATCTCGGCCACGTCGGCGAACTTGGTCAGGTTGGGCTTCACGGCTTCCCAGAAGCCCTCGCCCAGATCGACGCCCAGCGCCGCCAGACGCGGCTGCGCCTCGGCATAGGTCAGGCCGTGCAGGGCCTGGGCGTTCAGGCGGTCCAGATCGGCGGTGTCGTAACGCGCCGGCGAGCGGCCCATCTTGGAGAAGGCGAAGGCCTGGCCCAGGGCCTCGACCGAAGCCGCGATCTCCAGATTGTCCGAGGTGCCGATCTTGCCCAGGTGGCTGGTGATGGCGATCGGCTCATAGCCCTGATCGCGCATGTCGCTGATCGACAGCGAGCCCAGACGCTTGGACAGGGCCGCGCCGTCGGCGCCGACCAGCAGCGGCATATGGGCGAAGCCCGGAACCTTGGCGTCCAGGGCCTCGAAGATCTCGATCTGCGCCCCGGTGTTGGTGACGTGGTCCTCGCCCCGGATGATGTGGGTGATGTCCATGTCGATGTCGTCGACGACCGACGGCAGGGTATAGAGGAACAGGCCGTCCTCACGGATCAGCACCGGGTCCGACATCGAGGCGGTGTCCACCTCGGCGTGACCGCGCGCCAGGTCTTCCCAGGCGACGCGCTTGCCTTCCAGCTTGAAGCGCCAGTGCGGACGACGGCCCTCGGCCTCATAGGCGGCCTTCTCGGCCTCGGTCAGTTCCAGCGCGGCGCGGTCGTAGATGGGCGGCAGGCCGCGCGACAACTGCACCTTGCGACGGCGATCCAGCTCGTCCGAGGTTTCATAGCAGGGATAGAGGCGGCCCGACGCCTTCAGGCGCGCGGCGGCTTCTTCATAGCGGTCGAACCGCTTGGACTGGTTGTAGCGCTCGTCCCAGACCAGACCCAGCCAGGTCAGGTCGGTCTCGATGCCGTCCTCGTATTCCTGGGTCGAACGGGCCAGGTCGGTGTCGTCGATGCGCAGAACGAACGAGCCGCCCTGCCCCTTGGCGAACAGCCAGTTCACCAGAGCGGTGCGGACATTGCCGACGTGCAGCTTACCCGTGGGCGACGGGGCGAAACGAACCTTGACGGACATGAGGATCCTGCGAGCCTGAAAGCGAAGGCGGCCGGGCGGCCCGCCGCGAACCTTGGCGATCCGGGCAGAGCGTCCAGTCTCTGAAAACGCCGAAAAGGCGTCGCACCCCGCAGGATGCGACGCCGTTCCGACAGGGGTCTAGGTCGATCACGTCTCGACCGAAGTCAAGAGACGCGCCGTCCGAATCCCAATCAGCGCTTGGGTTTCTGGTCCAGAATCTCGATCAGCGACCAACGCACCGACGAAGTGTCCGCCGGCGGATTGGCGACGGGCGTGCCGCGAACGCGCAGGCGGTATTCCACGCCCGGCTGATGCTGGAAGCCCTCATAGCCGAAATAGTGCAGCGTCCAAGGCTGATCGGCGGTCTCGCGCACCTGCAGGCAGGTGGTGCGGGCCACGCCCGCCGTGCAGGGCTGGACCTCGGCCGCGACGAAGACGGTCTTCTCGATGACCTGATCAGCCCCCGGGCTCACCGGCTTCGGCGTATTGGTCTGGGCGCAGGCGCCGAGGGCCAGCAGGCTGACAGCCGACAGGGAGACGAGAAAACGGGTCATGAAACATCCTTGGTAGATTAAGCACATCGACAGCAAAATCGTGCCGATCCACCCCATATTGCAGCGCAACATGGCTCAATCAGGGACTTTTCCCGAACTTTTCGTCACCTTGCCGGCGACAGCCGCTCAGTCGTCGCGGTGAACCCGTTCGCGGCGCTCGTGCCGTTCCTGGGCCTCGACCGACAGGGTCGCCGTCGGGCGGGCTTCCAGTCGACCCAGGCCGATCGGTTCGCCGGTGTCCTCGCAGTAACCGTAGGAGCCGTCCTCGATCCGACGCAGCGCATCCTCGATCTTGGAGATCAGCTTGCGTTGCCGGTCGCGGGTCCGAAGTTCCAGCGCCCGGTCGGATTCCGACGAGGCCCGGTCCACCAGATCCGGGTGGTTCTCGGTTTCGGCTTTCAGATTTACGACAGTGCCCTTGGATTCGCGGAGGATGTCATCCTTCCACGCCAGGAGCTTGGCCTTGAAATAGGCCAGCTGCCGCTCGTTCATAAACGGCTCGTCGTCGGTGGGACGGTACATGACCGAACCCTCCTCGATCACAGACGCTAATGCGTTCATCGCACTCACGCTCAAGTTGTCTGCGCCCCCCTGCGGCGCATGGGCCGTATAGGCAAGGCGGAGAGTCGCGGCAATGGCGTTCGCGAGTCTGCGTTCTTGTTAAGCTGCATTAACGTCGGGTCAGTGTGGCAAATTGCCCTCACTTACCGCTGGAAACCTGACATTTCGCCAGCATTTCCAGAGCCTTCTAGACGCGCGCCCTGGCCGCTTCCGCCTTGGCCATTTCCACGGCCGCGCGCAGGTCAATCTGATCCAGAACGCCCTTCAGGCCGGGATCGGCGTCATCCGGCCGCTCCTCGCGCAGGCTGCGCGCCAGCCGCTCCAGCGCCGGCGCCCCGTCCTGGCCGTTCAGCATGGCCAGTTTCAGCTCGTCCAGGCGGTCCAGCAGACCGCCCCCGCGCCGAATCGCCCGACGCCGCCGCTCGACAGCGTCCTCCACCCCCTGCAGGGCCATCAGCGCCGACACGCCCGCCACGCTCGACGCCGAAGCGGTCGCGGCGGCCGAGGCCGGCCCCGAGGCCGCCCCGCTGGCCGGCAGACTGAAACCGCCCGCCGCCTTCGTGGGGCGCGAGCCTTGCGTCGATGTAGCGCCCGAGGGGCCGGTGACCTTCATGATCCATGCTCCCGATCAGCCTGGACCATCGACCACGAGCGTCACCGCTTGGTTAACGCCCCGGCAGATTCTGCCGCCAAGGCGCCGCGCAGCCCCAACCGACCACTGAAATTAAACGACATTTCTACCGGCACGAAGTTCGCATGGTTAATCACGAACGCCTCAACAGGACGTCTGTCGTATGCAGAAGTTGCTCACCGCCCTCCTCGCCTCCGCTTCCGCCGCCCTGATTCTGGCAACGACGCCGAACGCGGCCGAGGCCCAGTCGCGCATCAAGGACATCGTCTCTGTCGAGGGCGTCCGCACCAACCAGCTGGTCGGCTACGGCCTGGTGGTCGGCCTGAACGGCACGGGCGACAGCCTTCGCAACTCCCCCTTCACCCGCCAGTCGCTGGAAGGGATGATGGAGCGCCAGGGCGTCAACATCCGCGGCGCCAACCTGAACACCAAGAACGTCGCGGCGGTCATGATCACCGCCGACCTGCCGCCCTTCGCCACGCCGGGCTCGCGCCTGGACGTCGCCGTCTCGGCCATGGGCGACGCCAAGAGCCTGCTGGGCGGCACGCTTCTGGTCACGGCCCTGCAGGGCGCGGACGGCGAGATCTACGCAGTGGCCCAAGGCTCGGTTCAGACCGGCGCCGTCTCGGCCTCGGGCGGTTCGGGCTCCTCGGTAACGCGCGGCGTGCCGACCGCCGGCCGCATCGCCTCGGGCGGGGTGGTCGAGCGCGAGACCGGCTTTGACCTCTCGGCCATGCCCATTGTCCGCCTGACCCTGCGCAACCCCGACTTCACCACGGCCCAGCGCGTCGCCGCCGCCATCAACCAGTCCTATCCCAACAGCGCCTTCGCCGAGAACGGCACCGTGGTCGCCATCCGCGCGCCCCAGACCATGGGCATGGCCGGCTTCGTCAGCCAGGTCGAGAACCTGCCGGTCCGCGTCGACGCCCCGGCCAAGGTCATCATCGACGAGGTCAACGGCGTCATCGTCATGGGCGACGCGGTGCGCATCTCCACCGTCGCCATCGCCCAGGGCAACCTGACCGTCTCGGTTCAGGAAAACCCCATGGTCAGCCAGCCCGAGCCCTTCAGCCGCGGCGGCCAGACCGTCGTGGTGCCGCAATCCAACGTCTCGATCGAGGAAGAAACCGGCCGTCAGATGCGCATCGTCAACGGCGGAACCTCGCTTTCGACCCTGGTCAACGGCCTGAACGCCCTGGGCGTCAGCCCGCGCGACATGATCAGCATCCTGCAGGCCATCAAGGCCGCCGGCGCCCTGCAAGCCGACATCGAGGTCATGTAATGGACGCCCTGCCCGTCGCCGCCAACGCCCTGAACCCGCTCAACCCGCCGCTCCATCGCGGCCAGTCGCCGGAACAGATGCGCAAGACCGCCCAGGACTTCGAGGCCAGCTTCCTGTCCCAGATGTTCAAGCCCATGTTCGAGGGCCTGGAGACCGACGGCCCCTTCGGCGGCGGCAGCAGCGAGGAAACCTGGCGCAGCTTCCTGCTCGACGCCATGGCCAAACAGACCGTCAAGGCCGGCGGCATCGGCCTGGCCGACACCGTCATGTCCGAAATGCTCAAGATGCAGGAGCAGTCCGCGTGACCGCCGACGTCGAAACCTCCACCCTTCGCGCCCAGCAGCTGATCAACCTGACCCAGGCCCTCACCGAGCGCCTCGGCGCCGAGCGCGACGCCTTCCGCGCCCATCGCGCCCAGGACGTCGCCGCCGGCATGGCCGAGACCCAGGACCTGGCTAACCTCTATCGCCGCGAGTCGGCCCAGGCCAAGGCCGCCCCCGCCTTCCTGACGGTCATTCCCGCCGATCTTCGCGACGCCCTGATCACCGCGACCCAGGCGTTTGAGGTCGTCCTGGCCGAGCACGCCTCGACCGTCGACGCCGCCCGCCAGGTCTCCGAAGGCCTGGTCCGCACCATCGCCGCCGAGGTCGCGGGCGCCCGCGCCCAGGGCGTCGGCTACGGCGCCTCGGGCCGCGCCACCGAGGGTGACGGTCGCGCCGTGGCCCTGAACCGCAAGGCCTAGCCCTGCCGTCGCCTGACGCCGTCACAGCCCTTTCTTAACGGCCTGCCCCGCATGGTCGTCGCATGAGCCTGAAATCCCGCCTTCTTGGTCTGGCCTTCGCCGCCGCCGACGCCCTGATCGAGGTGGACGACAAGGCTCAGATCACCTTCGCCCTGGGCGCGGGACCGACGGCGAACCAGTCGACGGCGACCTGGATCGGCCGCCCCTTCGTCGACCTTCTGTCCTACTCCAGCCGCGCGGCGGTCCAGGCGGCGCTTGGCGGCCTGAGCGGCGGCGCACGCAGCCTGCCGCTGGAAATTCTTGCCGACTGCGGCGACGGGCGCGTGCGGCGCGCCCTGTTCCGCGCCTTTGTCCTGCCGGATCTGGCCCCGGCCGTGTCCTGCGCCCTGACCTGGCAGGGCGAGCCCTTCGTGCTCGAAGAGGCCGCCGCTCTCCCCCTGGCTGACGCCGAGGGCTTCCTGGCCCTGGCCCGCGAGGGTCTGAACGGCAAGACCGAAGCCGCCCTGCAACGTCTGGCCATGGCCTTTATCGAGGTTCAGGGTCTCAGCGCCGCCAATGACGCCGCCAACGAACGCGTCGCCGCCCGCATCGGCGCGCGCCTGCAACAGGCCTCGCACGACGGCGTCAGCGTCGGCCAGCTGACCGCCAGCCGCTATGCCCTGATCAAGCCGGCCGACGACGGCCGCGACCTGGAGGCCGAGGTTCGCGAGGCCGGTCTGGCCGAGGGCCTGACCCTGACCTCCCGCACCAACGAAGTCGCCGTCGGTTCCGACGCCCTGTGCGCCCTGCGCGCCATGCGCTTCGCCATCGAGGGCTGCTTGAAGGACAACAACGCCCAGCCCGAACTCAGCTTCGCCGACTCCCTGTCGCGCACGCTGAAAGACGCCGACCGCTTCCGCGGCATCGTGCGCGACCGCGAGTTCGCCCTCTTCTATCAGCCCATCGTCGACCTGAAGACGCGGGCCGTGCATCACTTCGAGGCCCTGGCCCGCTTCGGCCAGAGCGGCGGCCCCGCCTCGGCCATCCGCATGGCCGAGGAACTGGCCCTGATCGAGAGCTTCGACCTGGCTGTGGCCGAGAAGATCGTCCATCGCCTGCGCCAGCCGGGCTCGGGCCTGCTCAAGATCGCCATCAATGTCTCCGGCGCGTCGCTCGCCAACGACGCCTATGTCGCCGCCCTGCTGCGCATGACCGCGTCCGAGCCCGAAAACCGCCGCCGTCTGATCGTGGAAGTCACCGAAACCGCCGCCCTGGCCGACATCGCCGCCGCCAACCGTCGCCTCAGCGCCCTGCGCGACGCGGGGATCAGGGTCTGCATCGACGATTTCGGCGCCGGGTCCGCCGCCTTCGACTACCTGCGCGGTCTGTCGGTCGATGCGGTCAAGATCGACGGGGCCTTCGTGCGCGACATCGACCGCGACGCCCGCACCCGCACCCTGATCGGCCATCTCGTCGAACTGTGCGGCTCGCTGGGCATGACCACCATAGCTGAGATGATCGAGACCGAAGACGCCGCGCGCGCGGTCCAGGACCTCGGCGTCAACTACGGCCAGGGCTGGCTTTTCGGCCGCGCCGAGGCCGAACCCGTCACGACCGGCCCCGTCGCCGCCCGCGCCCGCCGCCAAGGCGTGGTCGAAGCCTGGAGTTGACCTATTCCGACGCGCCAATCCCAATGAATTTCAGGGATTGCGAAAATCTCGCCCCCTTCCTCCAGCCTGGGCCGCCGTCCGCGCCACACTAGGGACGGTCTTTGACACGTCGCTCGCGGATCTCCGCCCGCTCCAGCCTCATCTCCCGCCCCACCCCGACATTGTCCATGAAGTCCCGATCATGGCTGACGATCACCAGCGCCCCGTCATAGACCGCCAGCGCCGCCTCGATGGCCGCGATCGAGTCCAGATCCAGATGGTTGGTCGGCTCGTCCAGAATCAGCAGCTGCGGCGGCGTCGCCCCCGTCATCACGCAGGCCAGCGCCGCCCTCAGCCGCTCGCCGCCCGACAGGGTCCCCACCGTCCTGTGCGCCGCCGTGTTGCGGAACAGGAACCGCGCCAGGGCCGCATGGGCGTCATTCGGCGTCCCTTCCGGGTTCAACCGCCGCCAGGCCTCGATCAAGGTCTCCTCGGGCTTCAGGATCGCCGCCGTCTGATCCAGCAGGGCCGCCGTCACAGGCCGTTCGATCCGCCCCGCCGTCGGCTCCAGTTCGCCCGCGATCAGCTTTAGCAGCGTCGTCTTGCCCGCTCCGTTCGCCCCTGTGATCGCCACCCGCTCCGGCCCCGTCAGTCGCAGCGACATGGGCCCAACGATCAGCCGCCCCTCGGCACTGCGCCACTCGACCTCGTCCAGCGCCAGCACGGCCTTGCCCGCCGCCAGCCCCGTCGAGGGCATGGGCACGGACAGCAGCCGCGCCCGCTCGACCCGCTCGCGCGCTTCTACCAGCTGGGCCTCGACCTCGGCGCGACGGCGTTCAGCCAGCCGTCCCTCGCGCGCCCCGGACTCCTCGGCCCGCTGCGCTCTGGCGTCGAGCAGGATCTTCGGATCGGACGTCCCCGCCCGATGCGCCCGCCCCGCCTTGTCGCGCTTCGCCTTCTTCTCCAGCGCCGTCTGCGCCTCGCGCGCCGCGCGCCCGACCTCGCGTTCGGCGCTGTCCAGATCGCGCTCCGCCGCCGCCCGCTCAGCCTCGCGCCGCTCGACATAGAGGTCCCAGCCGCCGCCATAGGTCCGCGCGCCCAGGCTCGACAGCTCCACGATCCGATCCATCCGCCGCAGCAGGCCCCGGTCGTGGCTGACCGTCAGAACCCCGCCCGGCCAGCGCCCCACCACCTCGGCGACCAGATCGCGCGCCTCGACATCCAGATGGTTGGTCGGCTCGTCCAGAACGATCAGGTCCGGCGCCGTCAGCATCAGCCCCGCCAGCCGCAGCCGCGTCTGCTCGCCGCCGCTCAGGCTTTTCGTGAGCCGTTCCAGCGCCAGCCCCGTCAGCCCGACCTGAGCCAGGGCCGCGTCCAGCCGCGCCTCCAGCGTCCAGTCCGCCTCAGCCATGTCCTCGACCGAGCCCTCACCCGCCAGCACCCGCGCCAGCAGGGCCAGAGGCTCTGCCGCCCCCAGGGTATCGGCCACGGTCTCGCGCAGCCCCGGCTCATAGGTCTGCGCCAGCCAGCCCACGCTCCCAGCGCGCGCCACCGTCCCCTCTGCGGGTTCGGCCAGACCGGCGACAAGGCGCAACAGCGTGGTCTTGCCCACGCCGTTGCGGCCCACGACGGCCGTGCGCTCGCGCCCGAAGGCGAGGCTCAGATTTTCAAATAGGGTGTGACCGTCAGGCGTGCGGGCGGCGACGCTGTTGAGCGTCACGAGCGCGGATGCGGACGGGCTGAGGCTTGGGTTGAGCGAGGACATAGGCGAGCACGAAGAGCGGAGCGGAAAGGGCGAAACCGATTTCCAGAGCGCTGATCATGATCGTCGTGCCTCCTCGTCAAATACGTTGGCTGAATAGAAGGATGGGTGCTGATCTTTCGCAGCGCAACCCCAATTCTCCTGCGACGCTTTTGCGATGCGGCGCCGAGCCCCTATCTTCACCCCATGACCGCGCCTGACCGAACCGTCGCCTTCCGCATCGACAAGCCCCTGCCCGACCGCGCCGAGGCCGCCGCTCGCCGCGCCGCAGCCGTCCAGCGAATCCGGGACGACACCGGCATCGACGAGGCCCTGATCGACGCCCTGGTTGAGGGTTTCTACGCCCGCGTCCGCGATGACGACTTCATCGGCCCGATCTTCGCCGAGCGCATCTCGGACTGGGGTCCGCACCTGGAACAGATGAAGCTCTTCTGGTCCTCGGTCGCCCTGTCCACCGGCGTCTATCAGGGCCGACCCATGCCCAAACACCTGCCCCTGCCGATCGACGCCCGCCACTTCGACCGCTGGCTGCAGATCTTCGAGGCCACCGCCCGCGACCTCTGCCCGCCTGCGGCCGCCGATCACTTCATCGTCCGCGCCCGCCGCATCGCCGAAAGCCTGGAACTGGGCGTCGCCAACGCCAACGGCGTCCTAGTCGGCCCCGGCGAACGTTACCGCCGCCCCGAACCCGCCTGGACGCCCGAGGACTGAGCGAAAGTTCTCATATTGTTCTTGCTGTTTCGGGCGAATTGATCCCCATATAGCGTCGTCGCCTCGGACCGTTCCGGGGTCTGCCGCGTTCCCGGATTCCATGACCGAAAAGCACAACTTCATCCGCGTTCGCGGCGCCCGCGAGCACAACCTCAAGGGCGTGGACGTCGATATTCCGCGCGAGAAGCTGGTCGTCATGACCGGGCTGTCGGGGTCGGGCAAGTCCTCGCTCGCCTTCGACACCATCTACGCCGAGGGCCAGCGTCGCTACGTCGAGAGCCTGTCGGCCTATGCGCGCCAGTTCCTGGAACTGATGGGCAAGCCGGACGTGGACCTGATCGAGGGCCTGTCGCCGGCCATCTCCATCGAACAGAAGACGACGTCCAAGAACCCGCGCTCGACGGTCGGCACGGTCACCGAAATCCACGACTACATGCGCCTGCTCTGGGCGCGCGTCGGCGTGCCCTATTCGCCCGCCACCGGCCTGCCGATCGAGAGCCAGACCGTCAGCCAGATGGTCGACAAGTTGACCGCCCTGCCCGACGGCGAACGCATCCTGCTGCTCGCCCCCGTCGTTCGCGGCCGCAAGGGCGAATATAAAAAGGAAATGGCCGAGTGGCAGCGTAACGGCTTCCAGCGGCTCAAGATCGACGGCGAGTTCTATGCCATCGAGGACGCCCCTGCGCTCGACAAGAAGTTCAAGCACGACATTGATATCGTCGTCGATCGCATTGTAACCAAAGCAGGTCTTGAGCCGCGCTACGCCGACAGCATCCAGACCGCGCTGAACCTGGCCGACGGCATCGCCACGGCTGAATGGGCCTCCCCCGCGCCTGGGGCGCCCGAGGGCGAAGACCCCCGCCGCATCGTCTTTTCCGAGAAGTTCGCCTGTCCGGTCTCGGGCTTCACCATCAGCGAGATCGAGCCGCGGCTGTTCTCGTTCAACAACCCCTTCGGCGCCTGCCCGACCTGCGACGGCCTGGGGGTCAAGCTGGCCTTTGACGCCGATCTGGTCATCCCCGACCGCGACAAGACCTTGCACAAGGGCGCCGTGGCTCCCTGGGCGCGCGGCCCCTCGCCGCTCTACACCCAGACCCTGCAATCGCTGGCCCAGCACTACGGCTTCTCGATGGACAAGGCCTGGCGCGACCTGCCGGAACAGGCCCAGAAGGTCATCCTGCACGGCTCAGGCGGCGAGAAGATCAAGTTCGTCTATGACGACAACGCCCGCAAATACGAGGTCGCCAAGGCCTTCGAAGGCGTCCTGCCCAACCTCGAACGCCGCTGGCGCGAGACCGACAGCGCCTGGGTCCGCGAGGAGCTGGGCCGCTATCAGTCCGAGACGCCGTGCGAGGTCTGCGGCGGTAAGCGCCTGAAGCCCGAGGCCCTGGCGGTCAAGGTCGGCGGGTCGGACATCGCCGACATCAGCTGGCTATCGATTTCAAAAGCTTATCTCTGGTTCTCAACGCTGGAAGAGAGCCTGACGGACAAGCAGCGCGAGATCGGCCGCCGCATCCTGAAAGAGATCACCGACCGGCTGCGCTTCCTGAACAATGTCGGCCTGGACTACCTCAGCCTGTCGCGCAGTTCCGGCACACTGTCGGGCGGCGAGAGCCAGCGCATCCGCCTGGCCTCGCAGATCGGCTCGGGCCTGACCGGCGTCCTCTATGTGCTGGACGAACCCTCCATCGGCCTGCACCAGCGCGACAACACCCGCCTGCTGGAAAGCCTGATGGGCCTGCGCGACCTCGGCAACTCGGTCCTGGTGGTCGAGCATGACGAGGAAGCCATCCTGACCGCCGACTACGTGATCGACATGGGCCCGGCCGCCGGCGTCCACGGCGGCGAGATCTGCGCCCAGGGCACGCCCGCCGAGGTCATGGCCAACCCCAAATCCCTGACCGGCCAATACCTGACCGGCGCACGCGAGATCGAACTGCCGTCCGAGGGCCGCCGCCCGGTCGACCGCAAGCGGATGCTGAAGATCAGCGGCGCCACCGGCAACAACCTCAAGAATGTCACCGGCGAGATCCCCGTCGGCCTGTTCACCTGCGTCACCGGCGTGTCCGGCGGCGGCAAGTCCACCTTCACTATCGAGACCCTGTACAAGGCCGCCGCCCGCCGCCTGCACAACGCCTCGGACGCCCCGGCCAACTTTGACCGGATCGAGGGGCTGGAGCAGTTCGACAAGGTCATCGACATCGACCAGTCGCCCATCGGCCGCACCCCGCGCTCGAACCCGGCCACCTATACCGGCGCCTTTAACCCGATCCGTGACTGGTACGCGGGTCTGCCGGAATCCAAGGCCCGCGGCTACGGCCCCGGCCGCTTCAGCTTCAACGTCAAGGGCGGCCGCTGCGAGGCCTGTCAGGGCGACGGCGTCATCAAGATCGAGATGCACTTCCTGCCCGACGTCTACGTCACCTGCGACGTCTGCAAGGGCAAGCGCTACAACCGCGAAACCCTGGAAATTGTCTTCAAGGGCAAGAGCATATCCGACGTTCTGGACATGACGGTTGAAGAGGCCGCGCGCTTCTTCAATGCCGTGCCCTCGATCCGAGACAAGATGCTGACGCTGGAGCGCGTGGGTCTGGGCTACGTCAAGGTCGGCCAGCCGGCCACCACCCTGTCGGGCGGCGAGGCCCAGCGGGTCAAGCTGTCCAAGGAACTGGCCCGCCGCGCCACCGGCAAGACCCTCTACATCCTCGATGAGCCGACAACCGGCCTGCACTTCGAGGACACGCGCAAGCTGCTGGAGGTGCTTCAGGAACTGGTCGACAACGGCAACACCATCGTCGTCATCGAGCACAATCTGGATGTCATCAAGGTCGCCGACTACCTGCTGGACTTCGGGCCCGAGGGCGGCGACGGCGGCGGCGAGATCGTGGCCTTCGGCACCCCCGAACAGGTGGCCGACAACCCCGCCAGCTGGACTGGCAAATACCTCAAGGAGGTGCTGGACCGCCACGAGGAGCGCCGCAAGGCGCGGGTGGCCGCCCTGCCCGAAGTTCAGAAGGCCGAGGCGCAGAAGAAGCCCCGCGCCCGCAAGAGCGCCTGACCAGATCGGTCAGGCGTTCGGCGCCCCCTTGAGCTGCAGATAGGCGGCCGAGAACGGCGCATACATGATGACGACCTGCGCCGCCGTCATCACGGCGTTGACCACCAGAGACACGGCCAGCATCGGCCCCAGGGCGCTAAGCAGGCTGGGAACGCCGGCGCCCTGCATCGCGATCAGACGCTCGTTCCCGCCGACCATCAGGGTGAACGGCGCCGCCACGGCCGAGCCCAGAAGACCCACCAGCATGGCCATGACCCAGGCGATGATCGCCATCCCGAACAGCGGCCAGAACACCTTCTTTGCGGTCATGGCGAAGGCCGACTTCACCGCGATCCGCCCCTCCACAAAGGTCGCCGGAACGACCAGGCTGAACCGAACCGACAACCAGGCCATCAAGGCGACCAGAGCCAGCGACACCAACACCACGGCCAGCCACAGGGCCGGAGCAGCCACCGCCCCGGCGGCGACAAGGGTGATGACCGCAAAGCCCGCCATGAAGACCACGAACATGATCAGGGCGACGATCAGGCTGGCCCCCAGCACCCGCAGTTCATCCTTGCCCAGACGCAGATAGCCGAACCTGCGATCCTCGGGTCGAACGACCGAGCGGGCGATGGCCGTGCTGATCACGGCGCTGAACAGCAATCCCAACGGCGCCCCCCAGGCGACGATGGCGAGATAGGCCTGCCCCAGCCGCTCCATCTCCTCCAATGACGGCTCGCTCCGCGCCTGCGCCTGGATGTCCGTGATCACGGCCAGGACGGTGACGAAGTGCGGCCCGACCAGCAGGAACAGCAGGCCGAAGAAGACAGCGTAGGCCGCCGCCCACAGCAGGACGGCGACGGGGGCGCGACGCGTCAGGCGGAAGCCTTCAAAGGCGCAGTCAGTGGCGGAAAAGGTCATGCGGTCGTCCTCGATTCCTGATCAGCCTAGCGCAACCGGACGCGCTTCGTCCTGCGGCGCTTGCGCCAGAAGCGACCGGCAAGCCTCGGCATAAGGCGCCAGCATCACCGTGCCCAGAAAGCCCTGCAGCCAGGACAGAGGCACAAAGGCCGCCAGGCCCCAGCCGACAAAGGCGGGCCAGTCCACCTCCGACGGCGCGCCGTGCTTCAGCATCTCGGCCACGGTGAAGACATTGACGCCCGCCACCAGGAACAGAACCACGGCCGCCAGGGCCAGCAGCGCCAGCTCGATCGCGATCACGACGGCGATGATGGCGAGGCTCAATCCCAGAAGCCGCAGCACCTGCCCCTTGCCCAGCCGCCAGCCGGCGACAAAGGCGAAATCGTTCAGCCCCACGCTGGCCGGCACGATCAGACAGGCGCGCAGCGCCACGCCCCAGATGGCCAGACCCGCCGCCGCCGCCACCAGCAGGCCGAGGGCCACCGCCGCCGCCTCGGACACGAACCACAACGACACCCCGATGGCGAAGGCGATCAGGCCGATCACGATGGCCGCGGCATAGAAGCCGGCCACCATCGCCACCCCGATGATGGCGAGACGCACCTCGTCCATCCCGACCTTCAAACCCGCGAAACGCGCCGGACGCTCGGGAAAGAACACGGTCCGAAAAACGGCGGCGGCAATGACCACGGCGATCAGGGCCTGCAGGAGGTTCAACAGGCCGGACCAGGCCTGAAACTGGACCATCTGCGCCATCACGCTCGCCGAAGGCTCGCGCGCCGCCAGTTCCTCGATGGAGATCGCCCCGAAAAACCGCAGCGTCAGCGCGCCGAACAACAGCGACGGCGCCGCCGCCAGAACGCCCCAGGCCCAGACCTGCAAGGGCCGGCGCCGCGTCAGCTTGAAACCGGAGGCCAGAGCCTCGCCGATGGAAAACGCCGTGGTCATGACTGCTCCTCTTGGCCGCCGTCATAAGCCAGACCGCAGGCAGTCCGCCACCCCATCGCAATGACAGGCTGACGGAAGCCTTTCGGACGGCTAGAAGGCCGCCATGTCGAACGCAGCTTCCACTCCCCAGCCCATTCACGTCATCGGCGGCGGCCTCGCCGGTTCCGAAGCCGCCTGGCAGATCGCCCAGGCCGGCGTGCCCGTCATCCTGCACGAAATGCGCGGCGTGCCGGGCATCAAGACCGACGCGCACCAGACGGACGGTCTGGCCGAGCTGGTCTGCTCCAACTCCTTCCGTTCGGACGACTGGGAGTATAACGCCGTGGGCCTGCTGCATGCGGAAATGCGCGCGCTCGGCTCCATCATCATGGAATGCGGCGACGCCCATCAGGTCCCCGCAGGCGGCGCCCTTGCGGTCGACCGCGACGGTTTCTCCCAGGCTGTGACGGCCAAGCTGGAAGCCCACCCGCTCGTGACCATCGTGCGCGAGGAAATCGCCGGCCTGCCGCCGGAGGAATGGGACAACGTCATCGTCGCCACCGGCCCGCTGACCTCGCCCGCCCTGGCCGACGCCATCCTCAAGATGACCGGTGAGGAAAGCCTCAGCTTCTTCGACGCCATCGCCCCCATCATCCACGCCGACAGCATCGACTTCGACATCGCCTGGCGTCAGTCGCGCTATGACAAGGAAGGCCCCGGCGGCGACGCCGCCGCCTACGTCAACTGCCCGATGGACAAGGCGCAGTACGAAGCCTTCATCGACGCCCTGCTGGGCGGCCCCAAGGCTGAGTTCAAGGACTGGGAGAACGTCCCCTACTTCGACGGCTGCCTGCCGATCGAGGTTATGGCCGAGCGTGGCCGCGAGACCCTGCGTCACGGCCCGATGAAGCCCGTCGGCCTGACCAATCCACGCGATCCGAAGGTCAAGTCCTACGCCATCGTCCAGTTGCGTCAGGACAACGCCCTGGGCACCCTGTTCAACATGGTCGGCTTCCAGACCAAGCTGAAGCACGGGGCGCAGGCCGAGACCTTCCGCATGATCCCCGGCCTTCAGAACGCCCAGTTCGCGCGTCTGGGCGGCCTGCACCGCAACACCTATCTCAACAGCCCGCAACTGCTGGACAAGCAGTTGCGCATGAAGGCCATGCCGCGCCTGCGCTTCGCCGGTCAGGTGACGGGCGTCGAGGGCTATGTCGAAAGCGCCGCCATGGGCCTGCTGACCGGCCGTCTGGCCGCCGCGCAAGCCCTGGGTCGCGACCTGTCGGCCCCGCCGCCGGAAACCGCCATGGGCGCCCTGGTCGAGCACATCACCGGCGGCCACCTGGCCGGCTCAAAGTTCCAGCCGATGAACATCAACTACGGCCTGCTGCCCCCGCTGGAAGCGCCCAAGGTCGATGAGGACGGCAAGCGCATCCATCCCAAGGAACGCGGCCGCGCCAAGAAGCGCCTGCAGAGCATCCGCGCCATGGAGGCCCTGAAGGCCTGGCGCGACGCCTGAACGACAAGGCCGGGTCGGCTCAACGCAGCTTGGGCAGGCCCGGTCGGAACGCCAGGGTCATCACGCCCAGAACCACGACGCCGACGCCCATCAGGACCCAGGCTCCGGTCAGGTCGGCCATGTGATCGCGCAACAGACCGGCGGCCAGCGGCGACAGGCTGGCGATGATGTAGCCCCCGCCCTGGACGAAGGCGAGCAGGTCGCCGGACCGGGCCGGATCGTCGATCTGGTCCATCGCCAGAATAAGGGTCAGGGGGAAGATCGCCCCGATCCCCAGCCCCATGACCACGACGACCGGGATCGCCAACGACACCGGCGCGATGACCAACCCCGCCAGACCGATCAGGGCCAGAATCAGCGCCGTCAGGATCGGCCCGCGCCGGTCAGGAAAGCGCCCGATGACCAGCGAGACGATAATGCCCGCCGCCACCTCGGCCCCGGTCATGCCGCTGAGCAGATAGCCCGCCGTCGCCCGCGCCTGCCCCAGATCGACGTAGAAGGGCGGCAGCCAGGCCAGCACCAGGGTATAGGCCGAGGTCCCCAGGCCCATGATCAGGATCAGGCTCCACGCCCGGCCCTGCTTCCAGAAGGGGATTTCGGGATGCGTCACCTCGACGACGGCGCTCCGGTCGGGCTCCTCCGCCGCCGGATCGCGCGCGGCGATCAGCCAGACAACCGCCGCGACAAAGGCAGGCGCGCTCCACAGCGCCAGCGTCCAGGCCCAGCCGACCGCCTCGGCCAGCCCCGCCGCCGTGGCCGCCGCAACCGCCGCCCCGCTCATGATGCCCGTGGTGTAGAGGGCCATGACCGTGCCGAACCGCGTCGGAAACGCCCGCTTGATCACGACCGGCGCCAGGGCCTGAATAAGCGCCACGCCCACACCGACAACCGCCGCGCTGGCGATCAGGCCCGCCGTGTCCGTCAGCACCGCCCGCACCAGACAGGCCCCGCCGATCAGCAACGCGCCCAGCAGGATGCCGCGCCGCTCGCCCAGCCGCCGACGCAGGGGCCGGATCGACAGGGCGCCCAGACCGATCATCAGCACCGGCAAGGTCGTCAGCAGGCTGGCGGCGGTGGAATCCATCCCCGTCGCGCCCTCGATTAGGTCCAGCAATGGCCCGACCGCCGCCATCGCCGGCCGCAGGTTCAGCGCCAGGGCGCCGATGGCCGCCAGCAGCAGCAAGGACGCGCCGCGCGTCGGCTCGGCTTCGGACCGTGCGGTCATGACAGGGGACTCCACTGGAAAATCGCGCTACTCTCTCGACCTCAAGTATCTCGATGTCAAGATAACCCATGCCCGACAGAGCCTCTCGCGCCGCCGCCCAATGGGCCGTTCAGCGCCCCGACATGGACATGCTGCCGATGGAGGCGCTGGGCCGCCTGCACGAAGCCTCGATCCTGGTCGCGCGCGAACGCCAGGCTCCGCTCTACGCCCGCTACGGCCTGCAACAGGGCGAGTTCGACGCTTTGGCGACCCTGCGCCGCTCGGGTGCGCCCGAAGGCCTGACGCCGACCGCCCTGTTCGAGGCGGCCATGATGTCGTCCGGCGGCATGACCGCCCGCATCGATCGGTTGGAAAAGGCCGGTCTGGTCGAGCGTCGCCCTCACCCCACCGACCGCCGCGCCACCCTGGTCCGGCTGACCGACAAGGGTTTCGAGCTGATCGAAACCATCATGCCCCATCACGAAGAAGCGGCGCGAGACATCCTCGCGCCGCTCTCAACCGATGAACAGAAGACCCTGAACGCCCTGCTGGCCCGCCTGATCGGCGGCCTCTGCGACTAGACGCGCCCGCGCAACACCGCCCACAGCAGACGCAGCCGCTTGACCGGCTCGGGGTGGTCAAAGCCCGCCAGGGCGGCGTGGGCCGTGGCGGGAAAGGCTGCGGCCGGCAGGGTCCGAAGTCCGACGTTGGCGGCGGATCGCAGCGCCCTCGCCTCGTCCGCGCGCCCGGTCTGCGACAGGGCCCACAGACGCCCGGCCTCGGCCACCGCCGCCTCATGCCCCTCGCCCGCCAGTATATGGACGGCCACCCGCATGGGGCCGACATAGAAGGCGTCCAGATCGTGCGGGTCGCCATGCACGCGGCCGATATGGGCCTCGATCAAGGCGTCGAAGGGCGCGCGCTCCAGCCCATGACGGGCGACGGCGGCGGTCAGGGCCTCCAGTACGGGATGGCCGACGCGCGGGGTCTTGGCGAAGACGCCCTCCATCTGCTCGGCCCACCACGTGTAGCGCATCTCGGCCAGCATGGGCTGGGTGACGCGGGTGGGAATGGCCAGAAGCTCCGCCTCGAGGGCGTAAAGGGCGATCAGGTCCGCGCGCGCCTGTTCGTCAGCCACGAACCGGCTGGACAGCCAGCGGTCGGGATCGGCGGCGCGGACCTGGGCATCAAGATCAACAGTCATCCCGCAAGGCCATCGGCCATTGCGGCCAAGACCTCAAGTCCCTGCGGCGCAAGCCTCAGCCGAACAGGGTCTGATACATGGCCATCGACGTCAGCATCGGCAGCGACAGCAAGAGGTTGGTGCGGCTGCCCAGCATGGCGATGCGGGCGGCCTTGGCCTTCCTGTCGTCATCCACGGCGATGATGCCCAGGGCCCGCTTCTGGTTCGGCCAGATCACGCCCCAGACGTTCAGGAACATGATGATGGCCAGCCAGACGCCGATCCCCATCAGGGTGAACTGCTGGTCGCCTGCGTTCAGACCGCCGGCCAGGCCGAAGGTCAGGACTTCATGGGCATAGGCGTGACCGCGCGTGAACAGGACGGCGATGCCCGCCAACACCGTCACCAGCGCCGACCATCGGAACCAGAACAGGGCCTCAGGCGCGATATGCTTGCTGACGGCGGGCTTCAGCTCGGCCGGGATCGCGGGCATGACCCGGATCTGCACGAAGTTGAAGTAGTAGAGCAGGCCGATCCACAGGATGCCGGCCACGACGTGGACCCAGCGGAAGGCCGCCTGGGCGAAGCCGAGATCGAAACCGCCCGGCGCGATGCGGCCGAAGGCGAAGATCATGACGCCCGCCAGCAGGATGCTGAGCAGGAAAGTCGTTCTGAAGTTTGAAAGCAGTTTGGCCATGCGCCCCTCCCCGGGTCGGAATCAGGAAGCGTGACCTTACTCCTCCCTCCCCGTCCGGGGGAAGGAGGAGCCTTTTCAGGTAGAAGCCGGCCTTAAGGGCGGCTGGCCATGCCGAACTTGACCGGCTTGGCGTCTTCATCAATGGAGCCGCCGCGCTTGACGCCCCACAGCAGGATGATCGGTGCGCCGACATAGATCGACGAATAGGTGCCGATCACGATCCCGATCATCAGCACGATGGAGAAGCCGAACAGGGCCTCGCCGCCATACAGAGCCAGGACCGCCAGAACGCCCACGGCCGTGACGCCGGTGATGATGGTCCGCGACAGGGTCTCGTTCAGCGACAGATCGATGACCTCGCGCAGGGGCATGGTCTTGTACTTGCGCAGGTTCTCGCGAAGACGGTCGAACACGACGACGGTGTCGTTCATCGAATAGCCGATGACGGTCAGAATGGCCGCCACTGTGTTCAGGCTGAACTCGAACCGGAACAGGACGATCAGACCGAAGGTCAGGATCATGTCGTGCACCAGTCCCGCCACGGCGCCGAAACCGAACTGCGGCTCGAACCGGAACCAGATGTAGATGAACATCAGCACGATGGCCGCGCCCAGGGCCAGAAGGCCGCTGGTGAACAGCTCGCCGGAGACCTTGGAGCCCACGACGCTGACGCCCGAGTATTTCACCTCGCCGACAGCCTCGTCGATCGCCTTCTCGACCCGGGCGACGACGGCGCTCTGGCCTTCATCCTCGGGAATCTGGAAGCGAACGATGGCGCTGGCGGCGCTGTCGATGCCCTGAACCTGGACGTCGCCGAGACCCAGTTCGCTGACGGCGCCGCGAACCTTATCCAGTTCCAGCACCTGACCGGCGGGCTTGGACACTTCCATCGAGGCGCCGCCCCGGAAGTCGATGCCCATGTTCAGGCCGGGATAGAAGCAGCCGACGATCGACGCCACGCACAGGATGATCGAGATCACGCCTGCGGCGGGCGCATATTTGACGAAGCGGAAGTTCGTCTTCTGCGGAAGCAGTTTGATGAGGGGCCATCCACGCATCGCCATCACTCCGCGATCGGCAGTTTTTTGGGCTTGGCGACTTTGAGCCAGTACCCAAGCAGGACCTGGGCGACCATCACCGAGGAGAACATGGAGGTGAAGACGCCGATGGTCAGCGTCCAGGCGAAGCCGCGCACGGGCCCCGCGCCGAACATGAACATGATCAGCGCCGCCACCAGGGTGGTCAGGTTGGCGTCGACGATCGTGCCCATGGCCTTGTTGAAACCGGCGTCCATCGAGGCGATGACCGAACGACCAGCCCGCGCTTCGTCGCGCATCCGCTCAAAGATCAGCACGTTGGCGTCGACGGCCACAGCGAAGGTCAGCACCAGACCGGCGATGCCGGGCAGGGTCAGGGTCGCGCCGAACAGCGACATTGCGGCGATGATCAGGATGCCGTTCAGCACCAAACCCAGCACCGACACGCCGCCGAACAGGAAGCCATAGGCGCCGATCATGAAGACGCAGATCAGGATGAAGCCGATGATGGTCGAGACCATGCCGGCCTGAACGGCGTCGGCGCCCAGCTCGGCGGTGACGACGCGGCGTTCCTCGACCTTCAGCGGCGCCGGCAGAGCGCCCCCGTTCAGCAGGTTGACCAGTTCAGACGCCGACTGGATCGAGAAGCTGCCGGTGATCTGGCCCGTCCCGCCGGTGATGGCGCCCTGAATGGTCGGAGCCGAAATCACCTTGCCGTCCAGGATGATGGCGAAGGGCTTGCCGATGTTCTGGGCGGTGGCCTCGCCGAAACGACGCGCGCCCTGGCCGTCAAAGCGGAAGTCGATGGCCGGGCGGCCGTTCTGGTCCGAACCGACGCCGGCGCGGGTCAGGTTTTCACCCGAGACCAGGATGCGCTTCTTGACCAGATAGGGCGTGCCCTGATCGTCGGTCAGCAGTTCGGCGTCCGGCGGCACGCGCCCTGCCACCGCGTCCTGCAAGCCCGTGCTCGAGGTATCCACCATCTGGAAGGTCAGTTGGGCGGTGCGCCCGACCAGACGTTCCAGCTCGGCCGGATCGCTCTGGCCCGGGGCCTGGACCACGATGCGGTCCGCGCCCTGACGTGTGATGGCGATTTCCTTGGTGCCCGAGCTGTCCAGACGACGGCGCACGACCTCGATGGACTGATCCACCGCTGTCGCGCCCATGCTGTTCAGCGTGGCGTCCGTATAGGCGAAGCGAATGCGGTTTCCGCTCAGGCGCGTGGCCGTGCGATCCGGCTGGCCGTTGGCGGCGACGCCGGTCTGGGCCAACTGGCGCAGTTCCGTCAGCGCCGTGTCGAACTGACCGGGATCGGCGATGGTCACGACCACGCCGCCCGTCTCGCGCTGCATGGCGCCGATGTTGACCTGCTGTTCGCGCAGGGCGACCCGCACGTCTTCCATCAGGTTGGTGACGC